>ENA-ORXD01000033-ORXD01000033.1-sediment-metagenome-genome-assembly--contig:-NODE-33-length-270720-cov-9.885358_pt1 | contig 270720 bp, 254 predicted proteins | sample MGYA00237862_ERZ511471 | MGnify/ENA metagenome assembly ERZ511471 | reverse complement strand
CAGAAGCATCTGAAAAAGTAGGAACGGTTCGGCAAAACGTTCGAAGGGCCCTCGGCGGTGGACACTTCTGGGTGATTCGTGTACACTGAAGGGGACCCTTATTTTATCTGCTGTCAAGGAGGGGATTGCATGGAGCTGGGTTTTCTTAAAGGAATCGGTCCCAGACGCATCCAATTGCTGCAACAGATGGGCATCGAATCGGCGGAAGACTTGCTCTGCCATTTTCCGCGACGCTATGAAGACCGGACTAAATTGCTGAACATTGCCCAGCTGATTCCGGGAGAAGTCAACACCTTGAAGGCAGAGATCACCAGCGTGGAGACCCAGGCGATCCGGAGAAATCTAACCTTGCTGAAAGCGGTTCTTCGGGATTCCACCGGATTCGCGGTCGCAACCTGGTTCAACCAGCCTTTTTTGAAACAGAAGCTGCACCCCGGCCAATGGATCCTGCTGACCGGGAAAGTGCAGATCCGTTTCGGCAACCGGGAAATATTGGTCCAGGACTATGAAATGCTGACGGAAACGGCCGGCGAGGACCTTGGACGCATCGTGCCGGTCTATCCTTCAGTCCAGGGCCTGAACCAAAATATGTTTCGAATGGCAATCGCCCAGATCCTTGAGAGCGGGTTGGAGATTCAGGAGTATTTACCGGAAGACTTTTGTCAACGGCACCGTCTGATGGGGCGGCAGGAAGCCTTGAGGTCCATTCATTGCCCGGTCAGCTGGGAGATACTGGACCAGGCGCGCCGCCGCCTGATTTTTGATGAGTTCTTTTTGCTGCAGCTGGCCCTGGGGCGGATGCGAAGCGCAGCACAGCAGAAGCAGGGGATCCGGCATCTTGGCCTGGAAGCCTTGACCAGCGACTGGCTGGCGGGACTGCCTTTTCGGCTGACCCAAGCCCAGAACCGGGTCATCGAACAGGTCAGCATGGATATGGCGGCACCTCATAGCATGCGCCGGCTGATCCAGGGGGATGTGGGTTCGGGAAAAACGGTGGTTGCGGCCTGGGCCTTGCTGCGTGCCGTCGAAACGGGTCATCAATCCGCCATGATGGCGCCTACCGAGATTCTGGCCAAACAGCATTATGACACACTGTCTTCTTGGTTCGAACCCTTGGGGGTTCGGGTGGCGCTTCTGAAGGGCAGCACCCCATCCGCAAAGAAAGCAGAGATTCTCGAAGGGCTGAAAGCGGGGAAGATCCAGGTTGCCGTCGGCACCCATGCTCTGTTTCAGGAGACCGTGGTTTTTAATAATCTAAGCCTGCTGGTGATCGATGAACAGCACCGTTTCGGGGTTCGCCAGCGAGCTATGCTGGAAGACAAAGGGATCACGCCGGATATGCTGGTCATGTCTGCCACGCCGATTCCCAGAACACTGGCCCTGACCGTCTATGGAGATCTGGATCTTTCCTCATTGGACGAAATGCCGCCGGGGAGAAAGCCGGTCCAGACCCTGTGCATTTTAGACCGGGCCAGGCCAAAGCTCAACGCCCTATTGGAACGAGAGATCGGTCAGGGCTTTCAAGTCTATGTGGTATGCCCTATGATCGAAGAAACAGAAACGGCTGACCTTCAGAATGCAAAGCAGCTTTTTGCAGACCTTGCGGCCGCGCTGCCCCAGGTCAGGATCGGCCTTCTTCATGGCCGCATGGCCGCAGCAGACAAGGAAGCTGTTATGGCTGCCTTCGAAAGGGGCGAACTGCAGCTGCTGGTATCCACTACGGTGATCGAGGTGGGTGTCAATGTGCCTAAGGCGACCGTCATGGTGGTGGAGAATGCCGAACGCTTTGGGCTTGCCCAGCTCCATCAGCTGAGGGGCCGTGTCGGCCGGGGCGGTGACCAATCCTATTGCATTCTCGTTACAAAGACGACGGAGCCGATCCCCTTAAAACGGCTGAAGCTGATGACCGAAACCAATGATGGGTTCCGTTTGGCGGAAGAGGATATGCTGCTTCGTGGACCGGGTGAATTTTTTGGCACCCGTCAGCATGGCCTGCCGGAATTCAGGATCGCCCAATTGCCTGCGGACCGCCGGCTCCTGGAAGAGGCGAGAGGCGCGGCGCTTGACCTTCTGCAGAGCGATCCGAACCTGCAGAAACCGGAGCACCTCGCGTTGAACCGGCTGATTTCCCAAAAAGTGGCCGACATGGTCAAAACATAGCAAGAATAGTTTGTAAATTTTGCAGGATATATAGTATAATTCCCATTAAGGGGTTGAGATGATGAGGATCATTGCCGGCAAAGCCCGGGGGCATCGCATCGAGTGCCTGAAAGGGCGGGACATCCGGCCGACCCAGGACAAAATTCGTGAAGCGATTTTCAGCACGTTGATGTTGCGTATACCGGCGGCACGGGTGCTCGACCTGTTTGCCGGCACCGGCGCTTTGGGTCTGGAAGCCCTGAGCCGGGGCGCGGCGGAAGCGGTCCTGGTGGAACGCAGCCCCGCCGCCTGTGCTTTGATCGCGAACAATAGCAAACGCTGCAGGCTGGAAGAAAACATCCGGATCCTGCGTCAGGATGCTCTTGAATATATTCGGAGCTATCCTGAAGAACAGCCGCCTTTTGACATTATTTTCGCGGATCCCCCTTACCATGAGGGATACTACCAGCACATCCTGACAGCCATCGCGGACAGCCGTCTGTTGCAGCCCGACGGCATCCTGGTTGTGGAAGCGCCGCGGGAGCTGGATCTGCCGGAAACGGCCGGGTTGCTGACCTGCCGGAAACGGCGTGTTTATGGGGATACTGTGGTCGGATATTATCAATATAAGGATTAGGGGAGGATATTATGGAGATATTAGATCTTCTTGAGGAGTTTGAGAGCATCATCGAAGGGAGCGGCCGGATCCCCATGACAGGCAAGGTTGTGATCCATGAGGAAGTTCTGTACAATTACCTGGATAAGTTCCGGGCCTATCTTCCTCAATCGGTCCGCGATGCGGAATACATTCTTCGTGAAAAGGAAAGGCTCTTAGCGGAGGCGGTCCGTGAAGGTGAAGGGATCATCGAAAGCGCCAAGGTAAAATCCCAAAGGATCACCGGGGAAAGCGAGATCGTCAAGCAGGCCATCGCCCAAGGTGAAAAAATCATCGATCAGGCCAAGATGGAAGCGAAGAGCCTGATCAGCGGCGCCTACGGTTATTCCGAGGATGTGATGTCCAATCTCCAAGGTGAATTGGAAGCGGCCCTCAAGGTGATCCGAAGCGGAAGAGAAGCGATCCGGACCAATCTGCCGCCGGTCACGGTCCGTGAGCTCCAGGAGAAGAAGTCGAATATCAATGAGGATTAAATTCTAAATAAAAAAGAGGTCTGCCGAAGTGCAGCCTCTTTTTTTGGAAGCAGGGGTTTGTGAAAGGAGGCATAAGCGGATGGACAACAAAAGTCGCCAGGGTGACGAACCGGAAATACACCCCCATCCCCACATCCATACCAATACCAAAGCGGTCCTCAACCGGTTTTCCAGGGCCATCGGCCATATGGAGTCCGTCAAGAGGATGGTGGAGGAAGGGCGGGACTGCAGCGAGGTGCTGATCCAGATCGCCGCCGTCAAATCAGCGGTCAACAACATCGGTAAAATGATTCTGGAGGATCATATCAGGCATTGCGTTGTGGCTGCCGCCGCCACAGGAGACCAAAAGGTGATCGAGGACCTGAACAAGGCCATTGACACCTTTGTCCGATGAGGCAGGAACCATGAATTACGTTTATATTCTATGCTGTGGGGACGATTCTTTATACACCGGATGGACCAATGACCTGGAGAAAAGGGTGGAAGCCCACAACCGTGGGCTGGGCGCCCGCTATACCAAAGCCCGGTTGCCGGTCAGACTGGTGTACAGCGAGCGCTTCAAAACAAAACAAGAAGCGATGCAGCGTGAATGGGCCATCAAGCGGCTGCCGCGAAGCCGGAAGCTGGCTTTGATCCGCGGAATGGCGGCGTTCTCCTGATCCGCATGTCTGAAAGCCGGTCTTATGGAAGAAAGAGGGGCCTTATTTGGTGTTCCTCCTGGGGGGCAGGCCCTTTGCCGTCCGGGTTCTGCAGCAGGGCGTATAGCCGGCTCGAACGGACTTCCAATTCCCAGGCGTTTCGGGCATGGGCATCTTCATGGCAGATCCGATTCAGCTGGGCGGTCCGGGTAATGACCGGAAGCCGGCTTTTTGTTTTCATTTTCTGCAGAAGCTGCCTGCCTTTGGCAGTGCACCCCAGAACCCTCAGATAGGGGCTGCCCTGGGGAAGCCAGCGGGCCGTGTCAACGGTGTAATTCAGATAAAGATGGGTCATAGCTCGCTGCAGACGGGTCAGGGTATAACGCCTGGTTTTCAGCATCTCATAGAAGCTGCTCAGGCTGACGGCGGTATTGGCGCAATCGATGATGCGGTTTTCCAGACCCTCGGTCATATCGGGCAGCCGAAGGAGCTCTTCAGGCGAGGAACGTCGCAGCATATGCAGAAGGACCGGCTCAAGGTCTTCGGGAAAAACAAGGCGGAAGGGGTAGTGCTGGAGGATTCGGAGACTTGCGGGCGGAAGATAGGCGATGACCGATTCCAGCATTCCGGGCGCAAGGGGAAGCCCGGGATCCGGCCCGGTGTTCCTCAGGAGACGACGGATGGCGCTGGCGCTGGCCAGACCGGTGCCTGGCGTGGGCGATGCCTGGTGAAAGGCATCCCCTCTCCTTGGTATCAGGATCGGCTCCAGGGAATATTGTTTTTCAGCCAAGACCTGCAGATAGGATAAGCCCAACCGGTCATTGGGCAGATGGGGGATCAGTGCTTGCAAGTCCTGTCCCGCGGAAGCCGCGCCGCCTTTCCTATCGGACCTCAGATCTTCAAGGGCTGCCGCCTGGGCCGCCACGAAGGAAGCGCCGGAAGAAAGATGGGTTTTCAAAGCTATTTTAAAAGCCTCCGAGGGATGGGCCAGGGTTTGGGCAGTTTTTTGCAGGGCGGTCAGATCGGTGGTTTCCGAACCAAAGGCCAGATGGGTCACGATGCCGGTGCCGCTCAACAGAGAAAGGCCGCCCAGTGCAAACCAATAGGCGCTTCGGGTGGCGTACAATGCGGGCAGTTCAAGAACCAGATCCGCTCCGGACGACAGCGCCATTTGGACGCGAGCCATTTTATGCAGCAGGGCCGGTTCACCTCGCTGCAGGAAATGACCGTCCATGGCACAGACCACCGCCTCCATGCCAAAGACCTCTTTCAGCTGACGAATCTGGTAGGCGTGGCCGTTATGGAAGGGATTGTATTCACAGATGATGCCGGCGACAGACATAAATCACCTTTTTCTTGAAAGTGAAATTAAAATGGGCTATTATTGATTAATGTAAAAAAGTGCCCGCAATCATGAGTATTATATCATAGGAGGGAATCATCATGGAGCTTATTAACCAAATTCGCGAAAAAGCAAAAGCTGCGAAGAAACACGTCGTTCTGGCAGAAGGCACAGAAAAGAGAACAGTGGCGGCCGCTGCCATCATCACGAAAGAGAAGATCGCGGAAATCACCCTGCTGGGCCCTGTCGACAAGATCAAAGAGGTTGCTGCGGAGGTCGGAGCGGATCTGACCGGCGTCAACTTGGTGGACCCTGAAACGTCCGCCGATTTTGATGATTATGCCAATACCTTCTTCAAGCTTCGGGAGAAGAAGGGCATGACTCAGGAAAAAGCCGCTGAAACCATGAAAGACCCTTTGTATTTCGGGGTCATGATGGTTTATAAAGACAAATGCCACGGCATGGTGGCCGGCGCCCAGAATTCCACCGGCAATGTGCTGCGTCCCGCTCTGCAGATCGTAAAGACCAAGCCCGGCATCTCTTCCGTTTCCGGTGCCTTTATTATGATCGCTCCCAACAAAAACCTGGGCGAGGATGGCGTTTTGATTTTTGCCGATTGCGCCGTGAACCCGACGATCACTTCGGAACAGATGGCTGAGATTGCTTACTGTTCCGCTCAGACGGCCAAAGAGATCGCCGGCATCGCCCAGCCGAAAGTGGCGATGCTTTCCTTCTCGACCAAAGGCAGCGCCAGCCATGAGCTGGTTGACAAGGTTGCCGAAGCCGTCAAAATTGCCCATGATCGCTATCCCGAATTGGATGTTGACGGAGAGCTTCAGATGGACGCTGCCATCATTCCTTCCGTCGGCGAATTCAAAGCGCCTGGAAGCAAAGTGGCAGGCCATGCCAACGTCCTTATTTTCCCGGATCTGCAATCCGGCAACATCGCCTACAAAACAGCGCAGCGTTTTGGCGGCGTGGAAGCGGTCGGACCGGTGCTTCAGGGCATGGCCAAACCGGTCAATGACCTTTCCCGCGGCTGCAGCATCGACGACATCGTCAACACCGTCGCCATGGTGTGCTGCCAGAAATAACGGATTCTCAATCATCCGATGATCTGCAAGACAAATCCCGGGAGTTTTCCGGGGTTTGTCTTTTTTTAAAGTCAGCCGAGGGAGGATTGAAATACACAGGAACGCATGGTAAAATATGGAAAAAAGCCGGATGGACGGAACCCGGCAAGAAAGAGCAGTTCATGAAACGAAGCCTCTGTCTCTGGGTGCTGCTGGCAATAAGCTGTTTTGGCACGCTCCCTTTGCGAGCCGCACCCTTTGACGCAGTCGTCGGGGTTCTGATCCAAAGCGAGCCGCAGGTTTTTCCGGATCAGGGCCCTGTGATGCAAGACGGCAGAGTTCTGGTGCCGATCCGGCCGGTCCTTGAGTGCGGTTACGTTCAAACCAAGGTCCACTGGGATCCGGAAACCCAAACCGTCAGCGTGTTTGACCAAAGAGGCGGCTGCATCCGCATGACGGTGGGCAGCTGCCGGTGTGAAATCACCGACGGGCAGGGGAATATCAAAGAGCGGATGCTGGATTCAGCACCTTTATTGATCGGAGGACGGGTTTTACTGCCCCTGCGCGTCCTTATGGAGGCCCTTGAATTCTATGTGGTCTGGCAGCCAACCACCCAATGTGTTGAGATCATCGATTCGATGCCGGCGTGGCGCAGGCTGCTGCCTTTGGCAGATTGGAAGAAGGAATTGGACCTCTTGAAGCAGGCGTCTTCCGGGAAAGGAGTCTGTCTGCCATGTCTCGCCCGATAACCCGGAAAACCCCGCTGCTTATTGCGGCACTCACGTTTATTTTGGTTTTCAATTTTCAGCTTTCCAGCTTTCAGCACGAATCAAAGGAACCGGGGGCCTTATGGGCCGCAGTGAACCGATTTGGCATTGACAATCAAAATACCCGCCGAATTTTTGACCCTTTGGAGAAGACTGGTTTTCCTTTTCAGAAGTGCTGGTCCTGCCCCCTCGGCGGTACGGTGGAAAGCCAGCCCATTGTTTCCCAAGGCTGCATTTATGTTCAGGCAGGAGGCAGTGTGGTAAAAATCAGCACGGAGGGGGAAATCTTAGCCCGATCCCCGCTTCTGACACGTTCCGGACTGCCAGGGGGAGCTAGCCCAACCTATGCTTGGACCCCTTTTGGCAACCGGATTTACCAGGCTACCCGCGACCACCGGCTTTGGGCTTTGGACCCGGATGACCTGAAGCCTTTATGGGACGTCCCTTTTTTGGAGCTTACTGCCGGCAACCGACCTGAATGCCGGTATCGCGTCACAGCCAGTCCTTTAGTGTTCCACGATGACGGCAAGTTGCTGATCGCTCTGGGCACGGGAAATGGCGATGGGACGGGGTTGCCTGATCAATATGCGGACAACGGGTTTTTTATCATCGAAGATTTGGGAAAACGGGGAGAGGTTGCTTATTCCAAGCAAATGCAGGGAGAAGTAACAGGAAGTCCCCTGCGCCTGGGCCGGCAGATCATTGCGACCGAGAACCAGGGGACCCAGCCCAGCCGGATCATCCGGTTCCTGCCGGAAACCATGAAAGAAGCCGCGATGCCGGCTTATGCACAGGCTGGCATTCCGGGCTCCCCCGCGGCGGAGGGCAATCGAATCTATGTGGCAGATCGGGAAAGCAGGATCTATGGTTACCTCTCCTCGAAGGAAGGCCGTCTTGAGCTGCTATGGACCAATCCAGAGGCATCGGACACGGATGCGGGGAGGATTGGCAACAGCTACAATCTGAAATCCCCTGTGATTGGCAGCAACTGTATTTATCTGCCGATCCAGCACTATGCCGGCCGGCCGGGCGGTGCGGTGGCAGCCGTTGACAAAGACACCGGCCGGACGGTCTGCCTCAGGGTTTTTGATAGTCCCCTGCGCTCCAATTTGATCTATTGGAAGCCGGACGACCTTGATCTTCAGGATTATCTGCTGGTCTTTGAAGCCGATGGCACGGCAGCGCTGCTGGATGCCCAGACTTTGGAAAACGTTTATGGTTTTATGGCCCCCGATGGCAGTTTGCAGAACGAGATCCTGTTGGTGCCGCCGGTCACCGGTTCAAGCTCTGCCCCGGAACCGGTGCTTGCGGAAAATCTCCTGCTTCTGGTGGATGGGGAAGGCACAATGCACGCTTTTCAAGGAAGGGGTCCGGTGAATTTTATTTGCGCTCAGGCGGAAGGGGTCTGCGACAGCACGGAGAAGATACAGGTCAGGATGCAGCTCGCCAACCGGTCGAAAATCGATTATACCGATATTCCTGTGGTCATCGGAGAACTGGATCCACAGGGCATGCCGGTCGATGAGGAAAAGCTTCAAAACGTACCCCTCAGGATATTGTTTGAATCGAAGGTCGATTTACCGGCTGGCTGCCAAAGCGCTTTCACTGCGGAGCTGCCAGAAACGGCTGCGGATCGGTCCATGGCGGCCGTGATCAATCCGCCCGGCCATTCTCTGGAAAAAAAAGAAGAGATTTTGCCAAGGTCGGACAACTATAGTCTGTTCAGGATCGGCGGGGAGAGTCTGGATCTGGAGGTTCTTTCCCTGGAAGGGCCCGGCGCTTTGTCCCCGGGGAAACCTGGATCCATCGCCGCACAGGTTTGCAATCACAGCGTCGAAGCGCTGAAAGGAGTCCACATCGGCTGGTATCAGGACGGGGATCTGATTCGGGAGGAGTGGCTGGATTTTAAACCATGGGAAATCAAAACGCTGCGCTGGCTCTGGCAAAGCCCCAAAATACCGGCGATTGTTCAATTGAAGGTCTGGGCGGATCCGGAAGAAGCGCTGCCGGATGTCCAAAGGCTCAACAACCAGAAAGAGATCCACATCGCTTTGGCTGGTGCGCCCCCGGTTCCCGATTGTTCCAATCCTCTGGACCGAAAATCCTGGGATGTGACGTACAGCCTGATCACCGGCTATCGCCAGCGCCAGCGCCTTGACTGCCATGCCGACCGTTATGGAAAGCTGAACTGCCGGATGGTCTCATGGACCGATTACAGCAGTCCCATATGGGAATACCGGACGGTCCGCTACACAGAGAGCCTGAGCCTTCAAGCGGATGTCAGCACAGGACAGAACCTTTTGCCCGATCCGAAGCATTCCGGACCGCAGGATCAGGAATGCCGAGGCGCCTGGGAAATCATTCCCTATGCCCAGGCCCAAGGGATCGATCCGGATGAGGTGACCCGGGCCGGATACGGCTTTCGCGTCCAAGTGACGACCGATTATCGGTCGGATTGGGAGCAGAAAGTGCCGAAAGGCTTGAGGGGGACGGCCTATCCGATTGGCGGAGTCTTCAGCGGACCGGATCGTGTGACTGCCGAATTTTATGATACGCGAGGGAATAAAGCCGGTGAGGCTGAACTGGTAAGGACCGGTGGAACTGGCGGCATTGGGCAGGGGATATGGGAACTTCCGGAAACCCTCCGTCAAATGAAGGATGGAACGGTGGTCAGACAGAGAAAACATTTCACCCAGCCGGAGATTCCAGACGGAGATTACATCGTCCTTATTAAAGCCACCGGCGCCGGCCGGCACGGGCTTTTCTGCTGCAGCACTCAAAAGGTGCGCATCTTCGGCAGTATGTATGACGACCAATACGGCCGGACGGACCGAGCCATCAAGGATTGATCTGCCTCCGGACATCATCGGAGGCCGCGGAGATGCGCCGGGAAAGGGATCTTTCAACCGTATATCAACGAAAAACAAATTGTGGTATAATGTGCGCATACGGTTTAAAATGTTGAATAATTTGCCTATGAGCCAACCGTTGAAGCAGGGGAGACTGACATGAGCGTAATGACAGACGACAAAAAAATCGCATTGCTGATCGATGCGGACAATGTATCCGAGAAATATCTCTTTGGGATCATCGCGGAAGTATCAAAATTCGGAACGCCGACCTATAAGCGTATTTACGGTGATTGGACGAAACCTCAATTGGCGCCGTGGAAGGCGTCCTTGCTGGCGTACTCCATCACACCGATCCAGCAGTACGGTTATACCACCGGTAAAAATGCCACGGATTCCGCCATGATCATTGATGCCATGGACATCCTGTATACCGGCAACGTCGATGGCTTCTGCCTGGTGTCCAGCGACAGCGACTTCACCCGGCTTGCTTCACGATTGCGGGAGTCCGGCAAATTCGTGCTGGGCATGGGAGAAAAAAAGACCCCGAATCCATTTAAAGTGGCCTGCGAAGTGTTTCGTTATCTGGAAGTGCTTGACACTAAGGAAAAGGCTGAGGAGTCTCCGGCTTCTGCCCAGCAGCAGCCGGAGGTCTATCAGTCGGGCTCGGAAAAGCTGGACACTGTGGTGACCGGACTGCCGGAAGTGATCGCCGCCATCCAGCAGATCGTGGATGCCACCTCGAATGACGAGGGCTGGACCTACCTCAGTACCGTAGGCAATATGCTGAACAAGAAATATCCTGATTTTGACCCGCGGAATTACGGGTACATCAAACTGAGGCAGCTGGTCCTGAAGTCCGACTTTTTTCTGGAAAAAACCTTCCATTCCGAAGCGGGCGTCATCAACTACATGATCAAGAACAAGACGGGCGAAACCGCTGCCGCCGCCAAGCACAGCCGTCCGGTCCGACGCCAGACAAAAACCGGCGGCAAAAAATAGAAATCGGCTGAACCAGGATCACGGATAGAAACACGGATGGATTTGATGCTAAAATATTCAAATGAACCGCTCTATGAAGCGAGGCATTTGGATATTTCCGTGTCCAAATAAAGGAGGAATCATTTTGTCAGACCGTTACGAAAGCTATGAAAGCCCCTTATGCACCCGTTATGCCAGCCGCGAGATGCAAGCCATCTTTTCGGCTCAGAAAAAATTCAGCACCTGGCGCCGTCTGTGGATCGCATTGGCTGAAGCAGAGCAGGAACTGGGATTGAACATTCAGGATGAACAGATTCGGGAAATGAGGGAATTCCAGGATAGTATCGACTTTGACCGGGCTGGGGAGTGGGAGGCCCTGATTCATCACGATGTGATGGCGCATATCCACACCTTTGCCGAACAGTGCCCCAAAGCAAGCGGAATCATTCATCTGGGGGCGACATCCGCGTTTGTGGGAGACAATACCGACATCATCGTTATGACGGAGGCCATGGAGCTGATTCGCAAAAAGCTGCTCCGGGTCATTCAAGCCCTGACGGATTTTGCCGATGAATATAAAGACATGCCGACGCTGGCCTATACCCATTTCCAGACCGCCCAGCCAACCACCGTCGGAAAACGGGCTTCTCTTTGGCTGATGGAGTTTGTGCTGGATATGGAAGACCTGGCGCATTTCCTGTCCAAAAAGCGGCTGCGCGGCGCCAAGGGAACCACCGGCACCCAAGCCAGCTTTATGGAATTGTTCAACGGTGATCATGAGAAGATCCGCCGCCTGGACCGGCTTGTGGCTGAAAAGATGGGATATGAAGATACCTTCCCGGTGACCGGACAGACCGTCAGCCGCAAACTGGACAGCAAGGTGCTGAACGTTCTCAGCGGCATTGCGCAAAGCGCCTACAAATTTTCCAGTGATGTCCGTCTGCTGCAGCATCTAGGCGAGATTGAAGAACCTTTTGATAAAAAGCAGGTGGGGTCGTCCGCAATGGCATACAAACGCAACCCCATGCGCAGCGAAAGGGTGGCATCCCTGGCACGCTATGTGATCGTCGATGCGCTGAATCCCGCCATGACCGCCGCCACCCAATGGATGGAGCGTACCTTGGATGATTCCGCCAACAAACGGATCAGCATTCCGGAAGCCTTCCTGGCGGTGGATTCCATTTTGGAGCTCGTGGAAAAAATCGTCAAAGGGTTTGTTGTATATCCGAAGATGATCGGGAAGCATTTGTTCAATGAGCTGCCCTTTATGGCCACAGAGCGGATCCTGATGCTGGCGGTGAAGAAGGGTGGAGATCGACAGGAACTGCACGAGCGCATCCGGACCCATTCCATGAACGTGGTCAAGGATATCCGCGAGCATGGAAAAGAGAACGACCTTCTGCAGCGCATTGCGGCTGACCCAGCCTTCGGCGTCACGCTGGCTGAAATGGAAGCTATGATGGATCCTGCCGCATTCGTCGGCAGAGCGCCCCAGCAGGTTGTCGAATTTTTGGAAGAACACGTCCGGCCGTGCCTTAGAGCAGGCCACCAGTATTTAAAAGACTAGTGCGGACAGGGCGGACGAAGCATGGCCGGGACAGGCCGGATGGACTGCTTTGACCCATGGAACGAAAGAGGAAGAAGGAAATAACAGCAATGAACGTTCAGACCCCCAAAACGAAGGACGGGGTAAAAGCATCAAACGAAATGGTCAAAATACATAAAAAGAACAAAGCCCTTAAAATCATCACAGTCCTCTGTGCGATCATGGCCGCTGCATGGCTGTGCTTCAATTTGTTTTTCAGACTGCCTTCCGGAGATACGGCTCTGGATGAAAGCGCTCCTTTATCAGGCTTTGATAAATTTGACATCCTGCTGATGGGGATCGACGGACGAGAGGAAATCGACATCGGAGACCGGACGGATACGATCATTCTCGTGACCCTTGATACCCAAAAAATGAAGGCCAGAATGCTGACGATCCCCAGGGATACCCGGATCCAATACCATGACAAGTGGATGAAGATCAACGGTGTTTATGGCTTGGACGGTCCCCAGGGGACCTGCAACGCGGTTGAGGCGCTTTTGGGAACCAAGGTGGACCGGTATGCCGTCGTGGATTTCAATGGCGTGATTGAATTGGTCAATTTGATGGGCGGCATTGATGTGGATGTGCCGAAGCGCATGTACAAGCCCCTGGAAAAAATTGATCTGCAGCCGGGCATGCAGCACCTGGATGGCCTTCAGGCGCTGGGGTATATGCGTTACCGGGATGCCAGCCTCTCCGATTTTGACCGCTCGGAACGACAGAAGCAGGTGATCGTTCAGCTGGCGGAAAGAATGATGCACCCTGAAAACCTTCTGAAGCTGTCAGAAATTACCGGCACCGCCATGAAATATCTCGACACCAATCTAAGCAATCATGAGATCATCAGCATCGCCAAACAGGGAAAGACACTCCTGGATCATGGGGTGGACAGCATTCTTCTTCCCGGCGCAGGAAAAACGATCCATGGCGGCTGGTACTACATTGCCGATCTGGACCAGTTGGAAAAGGCGGAACGCGAAGCCCGGCAAATCGAGACTGAGACAGCCAGGGATGAAGGCGGCGCAGGGAAGAAGTCCTCAGAACCTCAAACGAAAGAGGAGGGGACGTCTCAAAGCACGGAGGGCCCGGCCGCGGAAAGCCCAGGGACGGAAGCGGCTCCTGCCGAGGGGCTCGAGACGCCCGACGGCACGGCAGGGGAAACAGATCCTGATGCAACAGTCATTGTTCCCGGCACGGATATAACGGGGGAATATACAGAGGCTCCTCAGGAAGGCGAGGAGCCTGAACCTGCACCGGGCGACGATCCGGTTCTTCCCGATGAGCCTTCTGAGACCGAAGAGGAGACCGGCAATCCATCCGGAGATTCCACGGATGATGGTCCTGCCAATTTGATGGAACCGGAGGACGAAGCCGGATCATGATTTCCTGATCATTATTAATTATTATTGAGGGGGAAGCCATTATGTCTCTGGGTTTATTTGATGTGGTCGGTCCCGTTATGCACGGCCCGTCCAGCTCCCATACGGCAGGCGCCAACCGTATCGGTTATCTTGCAGGAAAAATCATGGGAGGGCTGCCGGACAACCTGGAGTTTGGTTTTCACCCGATTTATTATGGAATTTATGCGGGCCAACGGACCCATGCGGCCCTGGCGGCCGGCTGTCTCGGCTATCGGGAAGATGACGACCTCAGCGTCCAGGCATTGAAAGAGGCAGAGGCGCGAGGGATCGCCATCGACTGTTACCCCATCAAAGAAGAAGAACCTCATCGCAATACCATGCGGGTCCACGGATTGGTTGATGGAACCCATTGGGAGATCAACGGGGTTTCCGTGGGCGGAGGCAATATTATTATTAATCGGATCAATGGGGTGGAGATATCCCTGGATGGAAACAACTGGGGACTCGTACTGCGGTTTTCAAACCGTGAATCGATGGAGAAGACCGGTAAATGGCTGGCCGAATGGGCTGGCAAAGGATTGAAAGCCGTATGCCATGGCAGAGAATCCCATGGAGAATGGTTGTATTGCGGGGCTTTTAGACATGAACCGCCCCAGGAGATCCCGGAAGAATGCCAAAAAGATTTGCTGAGCTTTCGGAAAATTGAGCCGCTGTATGTTTTCCGGCTCAACTCAAACAAGAAACCACGGTTCTCGGATTTTGAGAACCTGATGGCGGCCGCAGAGCATAAACCTTTGATCCAGGTGGTCATTCAATATGAAAGTGACCGCAGCGGCCAGCCTGCAGGGAGGGTCTTGGAGGAAGCCGAACGACTGGTTCAAATCAGCCGGGAAGCCATGAAAAAGGGTTTTCAGGAACCGATTGAACTGATTGGCGGCCTTTGCAGCGGCCGTGAAGGGAAACAGCTTTGGCAGCATGCCCTTTCCGGACGCAATCTGATGGGGAGCCCCTTCAATAAAGCATTGGCTCGGTCCGTCGTCATGGCGGAGATGAATGGGGCTATGGGGCGGGTGGTGGCCGCACCCACCGGCGGGGCAGCAGGAACGCTTCCCGGGGTTTTGTTTACCGTTGCCGAGCAGCTGGAAGCCGATGACCAGAGGCTTGCACAGGCCTTTCTGATATCGGCGGCCATCGGAGTCGTTATTGGAAATCGTGCTTCTTTTTCAGGCGCAGTCGGCGGCTGTCAAAGCGAGATCGGCATCGCGGCAGCGATGGCGGCGGCAGGCGCCGCTTGGCTCGCCTCAGGATCCACGGAGGCGGTGGTCCATGCCGCGGCCCTTGCCTTGAAAAATATTCTTGGATTGACCTGCGATCCGCCGGCAAGCCCAGTGGAGGTTCCTTGCATCAAACGCAACGGCATGGGGACGGCGGTGGCGCTCATGGGGGCTGAAATGGCCCTGGCCGGCCTGCGCAGCACCGTGACGCCGGATGACGTGGTGGTTGCCCTGGCTGATACACAACGACGCCTCCCCAGCGAACTCAAAGGATCCTGCGGCGGGTTGGCCTCGACAAAAAGTGCCGAGCGCATGCGGCAGGCCTGGACCGAAAAATTGCATACGATGCAGTAGGTACTATGAAAAACATCAGTCCAAAGAGACGGAACTTATGTCAGCAGACAGACGGGAAGTCTCTTTTACTATAAAAAGCCTAAAAAAGAAAGCACTACGGTGTGGAACAATATAGATCCAAACCGCATCTTACGGTTAGAAGGTTAGGAGGAGTACCGATGGGACTGAATGACCAGCAGCTGCAGCTATTGGATGGATTGCAGAAGGACCGGCATATGTATTACCGATTGGCTTATTCCATGATGGGGAATGAAGCCGACGCCCTGGACGCCATCTCCCAGATGACGCTTCTTGTGGTCGAAAAAATCGGAACGCTGCGTTCGGCGGATGCCTTTTCACCATGGAGTAAAAAAATTCTGGTCAATGTGTGCCGGGACATGTGGCGCCGCACGCCCAAAGCCCTGCCCTTGGACGAAACGGGTTTCCTTGTGAAGGATCCAGGGCATGAACTGGATGAAGATATGACGATACGCCAGTATATTCGGGACCTTCCGGAGAAACAGCGTGAGGTGATCCTCCTGCGGTACTATATGGATCTTGAGTACCAGGACATTGCCCAGTACCTGGCCGTCCCCGAAGGAACTGTGAAATCCCGTTTGAATCGTGCCACCGAGGCCTTGAGAGATCATATGAAAGGAGCGTACCATGGATAGACTGGATCAATATTTTGAAAACGAAAAACAGCGTATCGCCAGCCTGGAAGCGCCCCTATCTTATGAAGAGACGGTTGAAAAATCCATCAGGGAAGCTGCCGTCCGGGGCAAGAGGGCCTTCGGTTCCCGGCTGATCCACTGGCTTGGCAGGTATTCAAAAATCTGGATCCCCTCTCTGGCTGCCGCCGCCGCCCTGTTGTTTGCCATTCTATCCTTCATGCCTTCGAACATGCCGCTGCCCGGAGGATTCCGGGGAATCATCGGTATCGAACCTTTGGCGGCCAGTGACAGCGGGATCGATCCCGAAAAAGGGTTTCTCATCACGTCCACCGAGGCGATATCGGAAGAATTGGTCAGAGCTTCCTTGCAGATCTCGCCAGCCTTCGATTATGAGCTTGAAAAACTCCAAGGCGGCAAAGCGTATAAGATCCTTCCTGAAGAACCCTTGGCGCCGAACACCGTTTATAAGATCGCCTTCGACCCGCAGAACCAATTGTCCGCCCTGGCACCCCGGAGCGATCATCAGTGGGCCTTTCAGACCCTCGGAGGTTTCGCGGTGAAGTCTGTCCTGCCAATGGACACCTCAACAGCGGTCCCCGTCAGCACCGGAATCGAGATCACTTTCACTCAAGTGCCAGACCTGGATTCGGTTAAAGCGAACATCGCCTTTGAACCCGATCTGGCGGGGGTCTGGTCGCTGCGGGGGAAAACGGCGGTCTTTGTACCGGAAAAACCGCTTTCGCTCCAAGCGGTCTACAAGGTCATCCTGTCGAAGGAGATTCTGAACCAGGATCGTTCGATCGCCCTGGAGGAGGGCAGCACCGTCATGTTCGAAACTGAGAAAGAGCCTGGAACGGGATCGGCAGATCAGAATGCTTATTTTGAGCTTTCCGGAAACAACAAAGCTTTCAGGCCTGGCGTCGCACCTTACATTGAATTCTATCAGAATGAAGGGACTGTGCAGCCGGCAGAAGTAAAGATATGGCGTTATCCGGACAGCGATGCGTATGCGGAAGCGGTTTCACTGAAAAACAGTGAATACGCATGGTGCACGGCTTTGCGGGACAAGCTGCTTCCGACAGAACAGCTTCAGCCCGTGGCCGAATTGACGGTTGAGGGCAAGAAACAAGGCTGGTCATGGTTCTTTTTCTTCCCGGAGCCGATGGAAACCGGGTATTATGTTGCCGAATTCAGCTTGCGGGGGATTCAACGACAATTTCTGTTCCAGGTCACTGAGCTGAGCGCTTATCTTGCATTCAATGAAGAAGAAGCCTTGATCTGGATCCACGATATGCGGACCGGTCAGCCGGCGATCGGTGCAGACGTTTCCGTCTTCGATTCCAAGGTGAAGGCGAAATCGGACGAGACCGGAACAGCCGCCATGACCCTCGAAAGCAGAGAATCGGGCTGCAGCATCCTTAAAATCACTTCTGGATCCGATGAACTGATCATGAACACCAATCAGACAGAATACCGGCCGGCGGATCAAGCCATGACCTGGCGGGATATGAATCGAAAGCGGCAGATGTACTGGAACTATTTATACGCAGATCGCCCTTTGTATCGTCCGGGGGATGTTGTCAATTTCTTTGGTTTGATTGCGCCCCGTGAGTCCTCAGCCGAACCGATCCAAGAAGTGACGATCCGGTTGGAAGGCGGCTCTTTGTTCGGAGAGAGCCGGATCGAGCAAACCTTCCCGGTCCGTCGCGGGGTCATTGAGGGCACCTTTGAACTCCCCATTCTGACGCCGGATTATTATAGCCTGAGTCTGATGGCCGACGGGGTTCGGTATTGCAGCACCTATTTTTCGGTGCAGCTTTATGAAAAACCGGCGTATCAGCTTTCGATTTCTTCTAATCGCAAAGGCGTCATGGCCGGAGAAACCGTGACCTGGACCACCAAAGCCGCCTTTTTTGAAGGAACGGTGCTGCCTGGTCTGCCGGTTTCCTTCAGCGGCAGTCTGATTCCCGATCCAAGGCGGATCAATACGGACAACCGCGGTGAAATCGTATTCGACACCAAGACCGAGGTCAGATCCAATGAATCCCTCTATTCAGCGCAATGGATCGAGGCGGCGGCGATTATGCCGGAGATCGCAGATATTTACAGGCAGGAATCTGTCTACGTATTCAACAGCGATGTGGAGATTGAAAGCCGTATCCGCCGGGATGGACAGCAATTTGAATGCATGACCACCGCCTTCAATGTGGATCCGGGAAAAATCAAGGACTGGGAGGGAGATTTTTCCGGCCAGGCTTGCAGCGAATACTCCGGCCAGCTGAAGCTGAAAGGGATCCTGGAGCGCCATGTGTGGGAAAAGGTTCTGCGTTCCTATACCTACAATCCTTATACAAAACAAAATGAGCCGGTTTATGACTATAATCTGCGCAAGGAAACGGAGCGCACCTTTGAGTGGCTTTACACGGGACCGGAAGCCAATCGTTTTCAAGAGGCCCTGCAACATGGCAGCGCCTATACACTGACGCTGGAGGGAAATGACCGCGCCGGCAGGCCCTTCAAACGGACATACTATATTCCGGCACTCAGCAACGAAAACTACGAGTTCAGCAGTTACGGCTATTTATGGCTTCAGTCGGACGACGGCGCCTTCACGGCAGACTTTGATCAGGAGATGACCGTCCGGCTCTACAGCGGAGAGTCGCCGCTGACCTTTGACCAGGGCCACCTGCTGTTTTATCGCAGCCGTGAAAAACTGATGGACCATTCGCTGCTTCAGAAAAATGCCTATTCATTCCGCTTTCTGGAGGAATATTTGCCGAATGTCAATGTGATGGCGGTCTATTTTGATGGACGCAGCTATTATCCGGCTGCGTATGCCTTTACATGTCTGGCCAATCCTTCTGAAAGGGAGGTCGTGGCGGAAGTCAGAACCGACCGCAGCGCCTATGGGCCCGGTGAAACGGCCAGGATCGACCTGACGTTGACGGACCTTGAAGGAAAGCCCATGGAGGGCCGCGTCAACATCAGTCTGGTGGATGAAGCTCTGCTGGCCCTCGAAGACCAGCTGATCGATATCGGTCGGCGGGTTTTCTGGGAAAACCAGTACACCTACGGTTTCAGTTACACAATCAGCAATGATAAAATAGTATCCGAAAACATGGCCGAGCGTGGCGGTGAGGGGGACGGCATCCGGGATAACTTCAGGGATACAGCCTATTTTAAAACCTTGCAAACCGATGCCCAAGGCCATGCCTCTCTGGAATTCGCGCTTCCGGATAATATTACCTCATGGCGGATGACCTGGCAGGCCTATGTACCGGATATTTGGGTGGGGAACGGCACGCTGAGCATCCCGGTGACCCAACCCTTCTTTACAGAAAGCCGGTTCAACGGACCGCTCCTTTCCGGCGATGAAGCTGTGATTGGCTTGCGTGCCGCCGGGACGGCGATCCGGCCAGAATCTTCCATGGCGGTTTCATGGGCGGTGGAAGTTCCGGAAGCCGGTTTCTCAAAGCAACTCAGCGGTGCGCCTTTTGTCTGGAATGAATTCCCGCTGCCGCCGCTGAAGGCGGGCAGCTATACGATGAGAATCACTGCATCTTATCAGGACCAGCAGGATTCGGTCAGTCAGGCCTTCGAGGTGGTAGACAGCCTCCAAAGCTACCTGAAGCAAGATATGGTGACGCTGGCTGCAGGATACCGGCCCATCGGCGATCCGGTGGGACTGACCACCCTGACCTTTGCCAACCTCCGGCGCAACCAGGCGCTGCAAGGCCTTTTCCTTCTGGCAAATCAGGAGAACATCAGGGCCGAACAAAGAGCAGCTGCATTTGCAGCCCGTCAGCTGCTGGCGGATCAGTTTCAGATGCCCTGGTGGAAGCCGGATGAAGAAGTCCTGAGGCAAAACCGGGAGCAGCTGCTTCGCTACCAGAAGGCTGACGGCGGCATCGGCATCCTTCCTTATGCGGAATCTTCTCTCGAGGTGAGTGCGCTGATCGCATCCACAGTGCCTGATCCCTTTGACCAACGGGCGATGGCAACCTATTTTGCACGGATCCTGGAGGATCCGGATACCGATCCGGCAGACCGCAGTATTGCCTTATGGGGGGCTGCGGCGCTGGGAGAGCCGGTGCTTAATGAAATCAATACCATGCTGAAACCTGCCGGCGAAGCCGGTCAAGCCTTGACCGGAGAAGTGCAGCTGAATCTGCTGCTGGGCTTGGCTTGCGGAGGTGATGGGGCCCATGCGGCAACCGGAGCCCGGCAGTTGATTGCGGATTGGACGGAAGATTTAGGAACCTCCATGCGAGCGGTCATTGACGGGCAGGCGGACACGACGGTCAAGGCGACAGCCCGCATGGCCATGCTGGCTAACATGCTTCATCTGCAGGAGGGAGATAAACTTTACCAATATGTCCTTGAGAACCAAAGGCGCAGCGATTATTTTCTCTTGGAACAACTGGCGATCCTCCAGGAAAGAACCCGAGAGACCGTCCAGCCGGCCGGCTTCAGTTATATTATGGATGGAGAAACCGTCAAGGTGGATTTGACGGAACGACCCTTCTACACCATGACCCTGACGCCGCAACAGCGCTTAGAGATCGATTTCAAAGAAGTTCAAGGCGATATCTCCGCGATGTCGCTGTATCAGAAGGCCGGCCTGCCCCAGGCTTCGGGCACCGCAGCCCGTGAACTGTCCGTGACCCGGGAATACCGGGTAGGAGATAAGATATCGGACAGTCTTCCGACGCAGGGCAAGATCCTGGTGACGATCCATTATAAAATCGATGAGAACGCGCCTCAGGGTTGTTACAATCTGGTTGATTTTCTTCCGGCCGGTCTGCGTTTTGTCGCCATCGACAACTCGGTATATCAAGAGGCCAACCATCCCTGGCTTTTGCAGCAGAGCGGCTCGAAATTGGTTTTTGGATTATACAAAGGAGATCAAGCTATGGAAAAGACGCTGCGTTATTACGCAAGGGTCGCTATGCCGGGAACCTTCAGGGCAGAATCGGTCTATCTGAATCATAGCCGTCAGCCTGAAACGCTGGCAGCCGGCCAGGAGACGAAAGTCGTCATACGATAATGCGCAAGCGAAGCATGAGGCGGGCCATCCCCTTAATGATGGCGATCGCCTTGGGAGGCGTTTTATACGCCATTTTGGGCAACGGCAGCCAGATGGTCTGTTCTGAAGGCTTGGCAGCAAGCCAATCGGTTCAGCCAGAAAACAGGACTGTCCCGGCCGCCGAAAGCTTCGGCACTCGCCGCATGGACACATCAAAGTTCTTATCTGCTGCCTCGATCCAGCAAAAACAGTCTCGAGGCCCCGTCCAGGCTGAAGCCGCACCGGAAAAAATCCAGGCGTTGGTGGTCCCCCATCACAGTCTGGCCGGACAGATGGCGGCGGAAGCTATTTCCTTATGGGCTTATGCTGAAGATAAACCTACGGTGGTTATTCTGCTGGGGCCCAATCATGAAAACATAGGCCCTCCGGCAGCTGTGACCAAGCGGGACTGGTCGACGGCGGCAGGACCGGCAGACAGCCAGAAAGAACTTGTCCAAAGCTTGATCGACCAGGGCTTCGCTGAAGAGGCCGACGATTTATTCGTCACGGAACATAGCATCGGTGCCCTGGTGCCCTGGGTCGCCAAATACCTGCCGGGCGTTCCGGTGGTCCCGATCATTTTCCATTACCGGTATCCTTCTGAAGATTTTGCAAAACTTCTGGAGGCATTGCAGCCTTGGCTGGAGGATGGCGCGGTGATCCTCGGGTCCATCGACTTCTCCCATGGCCTGGCGATGGAAGCGGCCGAAGAGAAGGACCGGCAGATGAGAAATTATCTTCTGAATCAAGCGTGGGAGGAGATTGCGCGGCTGGACAGCACGTACCTGGATGCCCCCACCCTTCTGTCTGCCTTAATGGAGCGGGATGCGAGGGATGGAAGGAATAGCCTGTGCATTTTAAGCAATACCAATGCCGGGCGACTGATGAAAAACAGCCAGGCTGTGGTGACCAGCTACTTCACCCTTGCGATCGGTGAACTGAAATAAAACGAAATGACCAAAAAAATCCTTTGCAGGAGGCGGAAACCGAATGGAGATCATTGATATATCCCGTGAATTTTTCAGCGCGCCCCTCTATCCGGGCGCAGAGCAGCCGGAGCTGATCCGCATCTCGGATCGGAAGCGAGGAGACCAATGCACACTATCCGCCGTCGTTGCGGAGGTTCACACGGGCACCCATGGAGATGCCCCAAGCCATTTCATTGACTCGGGGGCTCATATTGCGGATATGCCGCTGTCATCCTATATTGGACCTTGTTGTGTCATGGATTTCGATGGAGACGGGGAAATCGATGATGCATTGCTCGAAGGAATCCCGGCGGGTACCCAGCGCCTGTTGATGAAGCACGCGGAGAAGCGTTATTTTACCGCTGCCGCTGGGAAGATCCTTGAAGAAAAGGGCATCGTTTGCATTGGGACGGACGGCTTGTCCGTCGGCTGCCTCGAGAATGAGCAGGAGGCCCATCGGAGTTTGCTGGAAGCCGGGATCGCTGTTTTAGAAAATCTGGATCTGAGCCGAGCTGAGCCGGGCATGTATTTTCTAAGCGCAGCTCCCATAAAGATGGCTGGCAGTGACGGCGCACCGGTAAGAGCCGTTCTCTTGCCCTACGTACCGGTCCTCGACGAGTCGCCTCATCGGGAAGCCATGATCGAACCAAGCCGGCTGCCGATCCCTGTTCATTTGCCGCCAAAAGCGCTCCTGTGTTTCTTCCCGGATGTCCTGCAGAAACTGGAATGGGAAGGAGAACTGAAGGTAATGTACACCCATCCCACCGAGATGGGACCCAGGCCGGTCTATCAGTTTCGCAGTCAGGGAGAAAAAATTGCCGTGGTCCATCCAGGCTGCGGCGCTTCCTACGGGGCGATCATGATGGAACGGATGATCGCCTGGGGAGCTAAAGCTATAATGGCCTGCGGCGGCGCCGGTGTGATTGGGGAAAAACTGCCGATGGGCGCCCTCATGGTGCCTTATGCCGCGATGCGGGATGAAGGCGCATCCTATCATTATTTGCCGGCGTCACCGGAAATACAGCTGGACGTTGACGGTGTTGAACAGATTGGAAATACTTTGGATAAAATCGGATGCGGGTATGTTAAGGTCAAAACCTGGACAACTGACGGCTTTTATCGGGAAACGGAAGACCGAATGGAAAAACGGATCTCCCAGGGCTGCCGGGCAGTGGAGATGGAGTGCGCTGCCTTTGCCGCAATAGCCCGTTTCAGGAACGTTCGTTATACACAGCTCCTGTACAGCGGGGACAGCCTTGTGGGGCCTCAATGGGAACATCGCCAATGGATGAGCCAAACCGCCTTGAGGGAGCAGGTGTTCCGTTTCGCCGCCCAGGCGTTGGCCGAATGGACAATCGACTAAATAGCAGATCCTTGCGTCTCAGACGCAAGGATCACCGTTTTTTTAATATGCTCAATATAAGGAATAGGATCAGTGAACCGGCAATCATCCCATAGCCGTGCTTCGTAAAAAAGGTCAGCTGCCGCTGGGGCGCAATGGACCCGGTCAGGATCCCGCTGCTTTGAGCAGGCTGCAGGCACAGGATCCTGCCACGGTCATCGATCAGTGCGGAAATCCCTGTGCTGGAGGCTCGGGCCACATAACGGCCGTTTTCCAAGGCCCTGAAAACCGACTGGCCAAGAAGGCTGGATTGCAGCGCAGTGCCGTCAAACCAAGAATCGTTGGTGCTGACCACCAGGCTCTCGGCTCCAGCCAGGACCTGGGATCGTGCCAGGTCAAAGAACATTGCTTCAAAACAGATCAGACTTCCCACGGGACCGGCATCCGTTTGCAGCAAGGGCATGGCTGAGCCGGCCTGCAAGGTAAAATACTGAGCCTTCCCGCCCTCCAGCCAGGAAAGGAAGGGTGTCAGATATTTTTTGAAAGGTAAAAACTCACCGAAGGGCGCCAGACGTTGTTTATGATACAATTGCATGATGCTCTGCTCAGGTTTGATCAGGATGATGCTGTTATGATTCTCATAAAAGATGCCGGCCAGAATCTGAGCTTGGGTCGTGTCTGCCAGATTCCTCAGCATTTGGTCCAGACGGCTGTTGGCGGTCCACTGGACCGGCACTGCCGTTTCCGGCCAGATGATCAGCGCCGGTTGGCTGGAGCCTGCTTCCAGAGTCATCGCTTCGTAATGCCGACGGCAGAATTCAAGATAGTCGCCATCCCATTTCCTGGTCGAAGGCAGACCGCCCTGGATGATGGCCGCTGTGACCGGTGCTTCAGAACGTTCGGAGGGAAGGGAAAGGCGAAGTCCGCCTGCCAGGAGATTGCCGCTGAAAAACAACACGGCCAGCATCAGATAAAGGCGCTGGCCGGGATACGGGCGAAAGGGCTTCCGGAAGCTGGAGGGCAGCGCACAGGCCAGAAAGCTGTTGACGAGAATGATCAGTGCGCTGACCCATAAGGCACCCAGCAAGGAGGCGCCTTGAATCATCGCCGGATAGGCATAGAGGGAAACACCCAGATGGGCGCCGGTAAAGCCCAGAGGCGACAAGCTCTGGCAGAATTCCGCCAAGGTCCAGACGCAGGCAGCCCCAAGGCACTGCCGAAAAAGGTTTGGCTGGAGCCACCCAATCAGGAGCGCAGCAAATCCTGCCCAGAAAGCCAGAATCGAGCTAAAGAGGATCATCCCCGACAAGAGGGTCCAGAAGCTGACCGCGGCGGAGATATCCAGCCAATCCATGGGATAAAGACCCCATAAAGCCGAGAAGTATATGCCATAATAAACCATGCCGAAACAGAAGCCGTAGATCCAGGTCTGACGACGGCTCCGTGTCTGCCGGAACAGGCTATAAAAAAAAGGCACGAGGGCGATCCACATCAGCAGTGCCAGAGAAGAATGCTGCCAAGCCAATCCTGCCAACATGCCGGATAGAATCGCCGGGGAAAGGCTGCGAATGCTTTTCATAAGACACTTCCTGGATAGGATTTGGTCCTGCAACACTAATATAGCACGGCATGCTTGCACAGCGAAAGATTGAATATAAATATATTTCAATGTATAATATCTTTTATCGGAGGTGAGCTATGATCCAGGGTTTGGGAGTCACCCAAGAAATGATTTTGTTTTTCATGGTCTATGCCTTTTCAGGTTGGATCATTGAATGCTGCTATGTACGTTTTATGGATGGTGAATGGGTCAATCGCGGCTTTCTCCATGGGCCCTTCATACCCATTTATGGCTTTGGTGCCCTGATCATACTTTTTACATTGAACCGGTTTAGCGGGAATTCCTGGCTGCTGTTTTTTTCTTCCTTTCTCTTCATGTCTGCGCTGGAATATTTCGCCGGATGGGGTTTGGAAGCGGTTTTCAACACCAAGTGGTGGGATTATTCCCAGCGCCGGTTCAACCTGAAAGGCAGAATATGTCTGCAAAATTCGCTGTACTGGGGTGTATTAGGAATTCTGCTGGTGGATTATATTCATCCCGCGGTGAACGCCTGCACCGAGGGCCTGCCAGAGCAGGTTATGGAAACGTTTGCTTTGCTATTCATGATTTATTTCATTGCAGATGTCACGATCTCCGTAAAAAATGCCTTGAACTTCGGAGCATATATCCGAGAGCTGGTTTTGGCTGGACAGGAACTGAGAAAAGAATTTGAAATCGCCCGCAGGGAGTTGGATCTTGCCCGGAAGGAAGCTCAGGAAGAACTTCATCAAGTCTTTAAGGTAAAGCTCATGGAACGGCTCCGGCAGACGAAGGCGAAGGCCAGGGATTTCCGCCGCTTGATCAATTCCTTTCCCAGTATGGACTTCCCACGAGCCGGCCAGCTGCGCGAGAGTGTTCTGGAGTTGCTTGGGACAGAGTCCAGTCTTAAGCACTGGAAGAGACGGACAAAATCCAAAAACAGCCATGATCACGATGTTTTGGGTTAAACCCATGACATAAAAAAAAAGAGGAGGCGTTACAATGAAGAAGTATATCTGTACGGTTTGCGGCTACATCTATGATCCGGAGGCCGGTGATCCGGACGGTGGAATCGCTCCCGGAACTGCCTTTGAGGATATCCCTGCCGAATGGGTATGCCCGGTTTGCGGCGTCGGCAAAGACATGTTTGAAGTCCAGGAATAAATCCCCAAAGCCCTTGACGCGACAGCGGCAAGGGCTTTTTTCATTCTGTTATTGCAATTATTGCGTGTTATGAAATATACTTAGAATGTTGCGGGATACACTTCCCCGGAAAGGATGAACGGCGATGCACATACAATTTTTCGGCGCAGCCAAGACAGTGACAGGCTCCTGTCATTTGGTCAGAACTGCGAAAACCACATTTTTGGTGGATTGCGGAATGTTTCAGGGTGATAAAACCCTTAAGGAAAATAACTATGGCGCCTTTGGCTTCGAACCCAGGGATATTGACTTTGTCCTGCTGACCCATGCCCACATTGATCACAGCGGATTGCTTCCGAAATTATATAAACATGGATATCAAGGCACGACCTACACCACGCGCGCGACCAAAGAATTGTGCGGCGTCGTGCTGCCGGATAGCGGCTATATCCAGGAAAATGAAGTTGAGCGTAAAAACCGCAAGCTGGCCCGGAGCGGCGTGCCTCTACTTGAACCGATCTATACGGCAGAGGACGCCAAACGTTGCCTCCCTTATATCGAAGGGAAAAAATATCGGGAAACCTATCAGCTCAGCGAGGATGTGAAGGTCCGATTCCAGGATGCCGGCCATATTCTCGGCGCTGCCATCATCGAGATTTTTGTCTACGAAAACGGCAAAGAAACGAAGCTGGTGATTTCCGGGGATATCGGGAACACCAACCAAGCCATCATCGAAGATCCGACTTACATAAAGGAAGCGGATTATGTGGTGATGGAATCGACGTACGGCAATCGTTACCACATCCATTCCGAAGATAAAGTCGAATTGCTGGCCCAGACTGTCAACGAAGCTTTGGCCAGGGGCGGAAACATTCTGATCCCTTCCTTTGCGGTGGAGCGGACCCAGGACATGGTATACATCTTGAAAAGTCTCAAGGATGAAGGCAAGATTCCGCAAGCGGACATCTATATCGATAGTCCCATGGCAGTGGCTGCCACAAAAGTATTCATTGAAAACAAGGAAATTTTTGACGACGAAGCGACTGCAAAATTATGCGGAAAACATGCCGAGTGTCTTTTCAACGATGCCCATATCCATTATATGACCACGTCGGAAGAGTCAATGAGCCTGAACCGGATCAAGCGGGGGGCTATCATTTTGTCTGCAAGCGGCATGTGTGAAGCCGGCCGGATCAAGTACCATCTGAAACATAATTTGTGGCGGCCGGAATCCACCGTATTGTTTGTGGGCTATCAGGCCGAAGGCACTCTGGGACGAAGGATCCTGAATGGAGAAAAGAAGGTCCGGATCCATGGTGAAGAGGTTGTGGTGAAAGCCCAGATCCGTGAGATTTCGGAGTTTTCCGCCCATGCGGACCAGCGTGGTTTGCTGAACTGGCTGAAGGCCTTTGACGTCAAGCTGCCTCGCCAGGTATTTCTGGTCCATGGCGAAGATGAAGCCATGGCGGCCTTGGAAGATCGGATCGTCAAGGAGATCGGTCTGCCGGTCATCATACCGGAAATGGGTTCGGAATACGATCTGGAAAAAATCAAACCGGAAGTGATCCGCCGCGTTGTTACGGTTTCCGACCAAAAGGCAATGGAAATTGCGGTCAACGAAGCCTTCGAGACCATTAAAAACAAAGTGGTCAACATCTCAAGGGAACGGGGACAGGATCGCAAGGTGCTTGAGAAGCTGCTTGCCAAGGTCAACGAAATCGAAGCGGATCTGGCCACGATCGCCAACAATCACAACGGCAAGAACGGCCAAAACGGACAAGGCCGGCAGAATCATTCCGGCGGTTCGTCCCATGACATGACGACCTCCGGGCAAAGTGCCCAGAATCCATATAACAATCAGGGAAATTTCAGTCATCACGAAAATCGGAAATATCGCAATCCGAAAAATCACCACTAAGAACGAATCAACATAAAAACCAGAACTGAGGTGGCAATGGGTGGACAAAGAGAGAATCGACGGCTTGCTTTGGGAGCAGATGATTGCAGCCGCCAGCCAATATCTGGAAAACCGGAAAAGCATTGTGGATGCATTGAACGTGTTTCCTGTGCCTGACGGTGATACAGGAACCAATATGAGCTTGACGATGCAATCCGCTGCCAGGGCGATGCTCCGTGAGGAATCGGGGCATTTCGGCGTCAAAGCGGAGGCAATGGCCCAAGGCGCTCTGCTGGGAGCGAGAGGCAACTCGGGGGTAATCACATCCCAGATCCTTTCAGGCTTCGCCAGCACCTGCCGTACGATGGAGACCATTGATGGCAGTGTTTTTTGCGAAGCCATGAAAAAGGGTGTCGAGGCCGCTTATCAGGCGGTGATGAAGCCTGTGGAGGGCACGATCCTGACCGTTTCGAAAGCCGCGGCCCTAGGGGCTCAGACGGCGCTGGAAACCGGGGAAACCAGAATCGATTCGTTGATCGAGGCGGCTCGAGTATCTGCCCTGAAGGCGTTGGAGCTGACCCCCACGATGCTGCCGATTTTGAAGCAGGCCGGTGTTGTGGATGCCGGCGGACAGGGATTTTTATATATTCTTGAAGGCTTTCTTGCCTGCCTTCGCGGCGAGGTGCTGGAGGCTGCCGCCGATTTGAGTGCAGCAGCGCCGGTCCTGGCTTCCGGGACTTCGATTGAAGATATGGTGGTGGAAGATCATATGGATTCCGGAGATATCCAATTCGCCTACTGCACTGAATTTGTGGTCAAAGATCGGGAAGGACGCATCGACCTTAACCAGGTCCGGGACTACCTCAATACCCTGGGGGATTGCGTTTTGGTGGTGGGGACGCCCAGCATCTGCAAGGTCCATGTCCATACCAACACACCGGGCAAGGCTTTGGATTACGTGACCCCCATGGGGACGCTGCATAAAATGAAAATCGACAACATGCGGGAAGAATATGAAAAGAAAAGCCGCGTGGAGAGTAAAAAAATCGGACTGATCAGCGTCGCCTGCGGCCCGGGCATTGAAGAGATCCTCAAGAGTCTGGGTGTTCATAAAATCGTGACCGGCGGCCAGACTATGAATCCAAGCACCCAGGATTTTGTCGAAGCCATCAACAACCTGCCGGCTCGAGAAATCATCATATTGCCCAATAATTCCAACATCATTATGGCAGCCAACCAGGCCGCCCGGGTCAGCGACCGTATCGTTCACATCGTGCCCACCAAAACGATCCCTCAGGGCATTGGCGCGCTTCTGGCCTTCAATGAAGAAGAAACCGGTGCTGAGAATGCCCGAAAAATGGAGACGGCTGCTCAGCAGATCATTACGATTGAAGTGACTTATGCCGTTCGTGATGCGAATTATGAGGATCAGCAAATCACCAAGGGAGAAACCTTGGGGCTGGTCAATGGGAAACTGGCTTTGACAGCGTCTGGACCGCACGAAGCTGTCCAGCAGCTCGTTCGTGAACAATTGAAAGAAGAGCATGAATTGGTTACGATCTATTACGGGGAAGATGTCCGCAAAGAAGAAGCGGAAGCCCTGGCCGGAAAGCTCGCCGAGCAGTTTGACTGGGTGGACTTTGAAATCCACTACGGCGGGCAGCCTCTTTATTTCTATTTGATATCCATCGAATGATTTTATGATCTAAGGAGGAAGGTTTTTTGGGACACATTCGGATCGTCACCGACAGCACCGGAGACCTTTCGCTCGCTGAGCTGGACCAATACAAAATCAGCTTGCTGCCGGTTATGATCAGCTTTGGCCAGCAAACGTATCAAGAGCTGATCGACCTATCCCCGGCACAGTTTTATCAAGCCATGAACGCGGCGCCTGAATTGCCTATGACCTCACAGCCGTCTCCCGGGAAAATTCAGGAGGTGTTTGCCTCACTGACTGAGGGCGGCGATGAAGTGATGGCCTACTTTATTTCCGGGGAGCTCAGCGGCAGCGCGCAAACGGCTCGGATGCTGGCCGGCGCTTTTCCGGAAGGGAGAATCACTGTGGTGGACAGCCGCAGCGTTTCCATAGGCTTGGGGTTTATGGTTAAGATGGCTGCCATCGCGGCGGCAAAAGGATGGTCCGGGAAGCAAATCCTGGATATGACAAACTATATCAGCGAAAATATGAAGATTTATTTCGTGGTCGACCATTTGGATAATTTGCGCAAGGGAGGCCGAATCGGAAGGGCCGCCGCTTTCTTGGGGACGATGCTGAACATCCGCCCCCTGCTGGAGATCAAAGATGGTATCGTATGTCCGGTGGAGAGGATCCGCGGCAAGGGAAAAGCGGTTGAACATATGGTCCGACTGGTAAAAAAAACCATCAACCAGAATCCCGACACCGCTTACAAACTCTTTTTAGGGCATGGCGATGCCCTTGAGGAACTGGAATCCTACAAACCTCGCATTTTAACCCAGCTGGCTGCGGCCGGGCAGGATGTGCCTGTGGTTGAAATCGGAGCAGCCGTCGGAACCCACACCGGGTCCGGTCTGCTGGCTTTGGCTTGTTTGCCCTGGCCTGAGTCATGGCAGGAATTGACGGAATGCAAATGACAGGAGGCAGCAAGGTGTTTCATATTGTGTTGGTGGAACCGGAGATCCCGGCCAATACCGGCAATATCGCACGGACCTGCGCGGTGACCGGCGCCGTGCTTCATTTGGTGAAGCCCTTAGGCTTTTCCATCGACGATAAACAGCTCAAACGCGCCGGGCTGGACTACTGGAGCTTATTGGATATACGCATCCACGATTCCCTTGACGACTTCCTCACGTTGCACGGACAGGAGCAACTCTGGCTTGTAGAGACCCCGGGAAGCAGACATTATGACGAAGTCCGTTTCCCGGAGGGTTCTTTTTTTGTCTTTGGAAAAGAAACGAAGGGCCTGTCGAAAGCTCTGCTTGAGCGCTATCCGGATCAGGTGATCCGGATCCCCATGCTGCCGACGCGGGCAGCTCGTTCGCTGAATCTAAGCAATTCGGTGGCGGTGGTTCTTTTTGAAGCCCTTCGCCAGCAAGGCTTTCCCGGGTTGGAATAGACATAGACCTTTTCGCAGGCGATGGGTATGCGGGAAATAAAAAAAGACTGCTGCGTTGGGCAGCAATCTTCATCATCGGAATGGTACGCCAGAGAGGAATCGAACCTCCGCACCCGGCTCCGGAGGCCGGTGCTCTATCCACTGAGCTACTGGCGCAAGCGGAATGGTAACAAAAGAAATTATAGCATGCCAAAACAAGACTGTAAAGGGGGATCATAATGGAAAAGGGATATATCCGAGATATAAATTTGGCTCCGGCTGGCCATGCCAAGATGGACTGGGTATGGGAATCGATGCCAGTCCTTCATAAGATTCATGAAGAATTTGTCAAAAAACAGCCCTTCACTGGAAAAACGATCGCCGTCTGTCTTCATCTGGAAGCGAAGACGGCCTGTTTGGGGCTCACGCTTCAAGCAGGTGGAGCCAAGGTCATCATGGTCGGTTCCAATCCGCTATCGACTCAGGATGACGTTTGCGCCGCCATGGTGCAAAAAGGGTTGACGGTCTTTGCCCGGCACGGCGCTGATGGGGAGGAATACCGGCAATGCCATAGAATGGCCATGGGGCTGTCACCGAACCTGATCATTGATGATGGCGGTGATATGATCGCGCTGCTTCACGAACAATATCCACATTTGCTGCCGACGGTTCTGGGCGGCTGCGAAGAGACCACCACCGGACTGCAGCGCCTGAGAGCCATGGAAAAAAGCGGCGCCTTAGCCATTCCCATGATGGCAGTCAACGATGCGCAGATGAAATTTCTGTTTGATAATCGATACGGCACGGGCCAGTCCGTATGGGATAGCATCATGAACACCACCAATTTGGTGATTGCCGGCAAAACGGTGGTGGTTGCCGGTTATGGCTGGTGCGGCAAGGGGACCGCATTGCGGGCCAAGGGTCTGGGGGCCCGGGTCATCGTGACGGAAATAGATCCCATCAAAGCCAATGAAGCCTGGATGGATGGCTTCCTGGTCATGAAGATGAAGGATGCCGCGGTGTTAGGCGATATTTTTGTTACCGTCACCGGCATGAAAGATGTCATTGCCAAGGCGGATTTTTTGAAGATGCGGGATGGCGCGATCCTGGCAAACGCAGGCCATTTTGACGTGGAAATTTCCAAAGCGGATCTGGAAACGGTCAGCAGCGGTAAAACCCAGGCGAAACCGAATATTGAAACCTATCATCTGAACTCCGGCAAGAAACTGCATCTGCTTGGAGAAGGTCGGCTGGTCAACCTGGCTGCAGGGAACGGACATCCCGCCGAGGTGATGGACACCTCCTTTGCAACCCAGGCCTTGGCCTTGGAGTATCTTGTTCTGCAGCATGAGACCTTGGAGCCGGGGCTTCACAAGGTTCCTGAGGCGATCGACCGCCGGGTGGCAACGGTCCGTCTGGAGGCTTTGGGGATCGACATTGACGAATTGACCCCCGCACAGACCGAATATCATGAAAGCTGGGCGCTGGACTGAAATGACACAACAACTGGACATGGAATGGTTATTCATCGATCTTGAAACGACGGGACTCAACCCGGAGATCTGCCGGATCACAGAAATCGCCGCCATTCGGCGCAGCACATCGGATGGGGCACGCTGTGAATTCCAGTCTCTGGTGAACCCCGGCATTGCTATCGATCCGTTTATTCAGAGGCTGACCGGGATCACAAATGACATGGTGGCGTCGGCGCCGGCCCCGGAAGTCCTGAGGCCGGAGGTCGCAGAATTGCTGGACGGCGCCTATCTGGTTGCCCATAACGCGGGTTTTGATGCCGGGTTTCTGGAAATCGGCTTGGGTATCAAAATACCGCGTGCACATATTGTCGATACCATCGAATTGGCTAAAATCTTATACCCGAATTTCAGTTCCTACAGCTTGAAAAATCTTGTGCGGCAATTTAATTTGAAGGGTACGCCCAGTCACCGGGCCATGGCGGATACGGAAGCTTTAGAACAATTGTTCTTCTATTTGGTTCGGCAAGCCCAGTCACTTCCGATCAAGCTCCTTTCTGGCATTGTTCAATGTCTCGGCGATGAGCAGCAGGGACTTTCACGGCTTTTCCAGCAGCTTCTCTATGGCCGCAGACTGTTGTGGGACCAAGAGGAGTCCATACCCGACGGCAGTTTGCTGAATGGAAAGCAGCTCGAAGAGGAAAGACTGCGGGAAGCCTGGCAGAAATCCGGATGGGGGCTGCCGGCGACTTCTCAGCCCAAGCAGTCACCCTCATGGGATCCCAAAGCCCTGGAACGGATGCTGCAAAAGGGCGGCATGCTGGATCAAGGCATGGACCATTTTCAAAGCCGGCCCCAGCAGATCGAAATGCTGAGGGCTGTTGCAAGATCCCTGGCCAATTCCCGCTGCCTGATGGTGGAAGCAGGAACCGGCGTCGGCAAATCCCTGGCGTACCTGATTCCTGCCCTGTCGTGGGCGGTCTCGCAGGAAGAAAAGGTGGTGGCCGCAACCCACACCATTGCCTTGCAGGAACAGCTGTTCCATAAAGAGATCGAATTCTTACATAGGGCGTTGCCCTTTGAATTCCAGTGCGCCGTCTTAAAGGGCAGAGGCAATTATTTATGCTTGTCACGCTGGCGGGAAGTGGTGGAGGAAGGCAAGAATCTGTTCTGGGGAGAACGGGTCCTTTTGGCAAGGATCTGCGTTTGGCTGCAGCATTCCGCCTCCGGCGATATGGACTCCATCCAGCTCCTGGGACCTGAAAGAGACTGGTTTTCCCAGATGGCTTCTTCCCGAGAGACCTGCAAGGGAAGCCAGTGCCTTTATTACCGCGATTGTTTTTACCAGAAGGCACGGCAACAGGCCGCCGCAGCAGACTTGATCATCGTGAACCATTCGCTCCTGCTGGCAGACGCCAAACTGGGCGAAGCCGTTCTGCCAAAATACCAGTACCTGATCGTCGATGAGGCGCATCATCTGGAGGAGGAAGGAACGAAGCAGTTTACCGAGACCTTTTCACTTTTGGATTTTGAAAAGAAAGTCCAGATGCTTCATAAGCGCCGTGATGTCTTTGGACGGCCGGGTTTCCTGCATTACATCAAGGAATGGCGAAAACAGGGGATCGGAGAGGTGGAAGCCTTAGGTCCGCTTCTTGAGGAGCTGGCGGTTGCCGTTCGACATGCGCTCAAACGCATCAATTCGATGCAGAACTATCTAACGGGCGGCACCGGGCCCGATATGCTGAGGATCAGCCGTCAGACGGTTTCGGAGAGTTGGTGGCAGAATGTGCACGCCCTTCTGGATAACCTGAAAGTCGCTGCCATGTCTCTGGAGGACACAGCCGGAAAAATCAGCCGCTACTTACAGGGCGACGGAGGCAAGGTCTTTGATGAATCCTGGCTTAAAATGCAGCTGCAGCTGTTTATGTCGGTCCAAGCGGACACGGGTCTCCTGGCAAAATTTCTGAAAGGCGCACAGTACTGGGGACGGATACAGGCTGATGAAACGGCTGTTGCGGCAGAGGACTGGGAGCAGCAGGTGCTTTGGCTCAGGAGGGATAACCGTGCCAATGACTTGACCCTTTGCATCACGCCTATCAACACAGCCGGATGTTTTCAGCAGTATTTGTTCGAAAATAAGCAAAGCGTCATCCTGACCTCAGCCACCCTCAGCGTCAAAGGGGATTTCTCTTTCTGCAGCGAACAGCTGGGGATCGACCCTGAGTGGCTGGACACGAAACTGCTTCAGTCGCCATTTGATTACCGCGAGCAGGTGCTTATGCTGTCGGACACTTCTTTGCCGGATCCGGCACGAACCTCTGAAACCGTATATAATCTTGCCCTTATGGAATCCTTGGGCCAGACGCTGGAGGCTTGCGGCGGCCGGACGATGGTCCTTTTTACATCCCATCGCCAGCTCAGAACGATGTATGACGGCCTATCGGCGTCCATGCTGGCCAAAGGCCTCGAAATCTATGCCGACGGCATCAACGGAAGCCGTTTCACCTTGCTGGAAGAACTGAAAACCAATGAAAATGCCATTTTATTCGGAGCCAATACCTTCTGGGAAGGCATTGATCTGCCCGGTCTGGCACTCACCTCCCTGATCATCGTCCGTCTGCCCTTTGCACCACCCGGCCAACCGCTGGTTGAGGCCAGAATGGAGCAATTGTCGCGGCAGGGGCTGGATCCTTTCTATCATTACAGCTTACCTCTGGCGGTGCTGCGCTTCAGACAGGGCTACGGCCGGCTGATTCGGACCATCGATGACTGGGGGGTCGTGGTCGTTCTGGATAACCGGATCGTCAACAAGCGTTATGGAAAGGTGTTTCTCCAATCTCTGCCAGACCCCGCCTGTCTTACCGGCCGGACCCAGGAATTGAGCGCCCGGATCCGGGACTGGCAGAAGCGCTTTTGGGCGCCATAAAAATTGGACTTCAATATTCTTCTAAAAAGTGTTACAATTTGAACATGATTGTATTGGGAGGGATATTTTAAAGTGGACCGACGAAGGTTGCCCATCATATCGGATGCTTGGCCCATGCTGGCGGCGGAAATCGTCCTTGGCGCTGCGTTGAGCTGGTGGCTTGGCCCGAAGGGGTGGATATTACCAGGGGTTCTGATTCTTTTCACATTGTATTTTTTTCGTAATCCTGAACGATCCGCAGACTGTGAGCCTGAAGATATCCTGTCGCCTGCGGACGGTGTGGTCATGTCCATTGAAGAAGTGGATGAATACCGCTTCATTAAGGGACCGGCCGTAAAGATCAGTATTTTTCTCAGTGTGCTGAATGTACATGTCAACCGTGTGCCGGTGGAGGCACAGGTTGAGTATATTGATTATCAGCCTGGAAAATATTTGCCGGCGTTTAAGAGCCATGCCTCTGAGATCAACGAACGGAATTATCTTGGAATCAAGACTTTGACGCGCCGGCCCCAATATATTTTGCTGGTACAAATCACCGGTTTCATCGCCCGGCGGATCGTCTGCTGGAGCAAGCCTGGCGACCACCTGGATCAGGGCGAACGATTCGGACTGATCAAATTCGGCTCTTGCACTGAGATCTATCTTCCGAGAGGAACAGAAATTTATGCCGAGAAAGGCATGAAGGTACGAGGCGGGATCACCGTTCTCGGGAGGTTGACTGAATGAATAAACGGTTGATTCCCAATACAGTGACCATGGTCAACCTGTCATTGGGATTCTTTTCCCTGTTCCTTACGATGGAAGGTATGCAAAATGAGGCAGCCTATGCGATTTTCGGCGCGATGATCATGGACAGCATGGACGGCCGGCTCGCACGGCGTCTCCAGGTCGCATCAGATTTTGGCAAAGAGCTGGACTCATTGTCGGACTTGGTTTCCTTCGGTGTGGCTCCGGCATTGCTGGCTTACAGCATGGAACTGAACCGCTGGGGTTATTGGGGGCTGCTGATGGCCATCGGCTTTGCCTTATGCGGTGCCTATCGGTTGGCACGTTTCAATGTTTTAACAATAAAAACCCATTTTGTCGGTGTGCCAATTACCTTTTGCGGCCCGATCCTGACGCTGCTGCTTCTTTTGACGAAATGGATCCAGAACGGTTGGTATCCGGTTTTTACGATCATTCTGGCTTATCTAATGGTATGTAACATCAAAGTACCAAAATTATAAATATGAGAATCAGGCACAAAAGCAGACCGGCCTTGGCCCTGGATCGATAGGGTGCCCGGTCTGATTTTTTTAGAGTCCGATCAGGGAGGAACCAGAATGGATCATGACAAAATCAAGCAAGCAGTCCAATTGTTTTTAGAGGGCATCGGCGAGGACCCCGCACGGCCTGGCCTTGTGGAGACGCCGGACCGGGTGGCCCGCATGATGGATGAGATCCTTTTAGGGATGAACGTCGACCCCAAAGAATACTTATCCAAAATATTTGATGAAGACCACGAGGAATTGGTCCTGGTCAAGGACATCCCGCTTTATTCTTTCTGCGAGCATCATTTGCTTCCCTTTTTTGGGAAAGCGCATGTGGCCTATATTCCCCGTAAAGGCAAAGTCACCGGATTATCAAAATTAGCCCGTGTCGTGGATGGATACAGCCGCCGCCTGCAGATCCAGGAACGGCTGACCGGCCAAATCGCCGACGCCATCGTGGAGCAGCTGAACCCTTACGGCGTTATGGTCGTGATTGAAGCTGAACACATGTGCATGACCATTCGCGGCGTCAACAAACCCGGCACCAAGACCCTGACCTCTGCAACACGCGGAATATTTCGTTCTTCTCAAGCATCCCGGGCAGAAGCCCTTGCATTGATCCGACGGGAGGGCAATCTATGAATTTCCTGGCGAAAGCGCCAGTCCATGGCAGCAATAAACCCATGAATATCCTCTTAACCAATGATGATGGCATCGATTCCCTGGGGGTGCGCAGTCTGATCAAAGCCTTGAATCCTTACGGCCGGCTGTGGCTTGCAACGCCTTCCAGCCAGCGCAGCGCCACCAGCCATGGGATCACCACCCGGGACACGATCCCTGTGGAAGAGGTTCGAATCGACGGGACTGAAAGAGCATGGCGTATCGGAGGAATGCCTGCCGATTGCGTGAAACTGGCGCTGATCGAGCTGATTCCCGATCCGATCCATCTGGTCATTTCAGGCATCAACGAAGGTGCTAATTTAGGGACGGATACCTTGTATTCCGGAACGGTTGCCGCCGCCGTGGAAGGCGCATATATGGGCGTGCCCTCCATAGCCATATCGTTGGCACAGGATCGGGGCCCCTGGGATTTTCGTCCGGCGGCTTCCATCTGTGCGCACTTGGTGCAGCACTTCCAGACCGGGCTTTTCTCAATCCCCCCCATGTCGATCATCAATGTGAACGTTCCCCAGGGCTCCTTGGAGGAAATCAAGGGTTTTCGTGCGACGCGTCTTGGGGTGCGCCGTTACACCGATTATTTTCATCTGCATTCCGAAGCGACCGGGGTCCGCAATTACTTTCTGAGAGGCGACATCATTCCCGGAGATGATTCTCCAGGCGCTTCCGACAAAGCCGCCGACATTGACGTGGTTGCCCAGGGTTATGTATCCTTCGCGCCCATCTCGGTGGATCGGACCGCCTTTCATTTGTTGGATAATCTCCATGGTCTCATGGAAGACATACGATAAAAGCATTCGATAAAAGCAGCAGGCGCAGCCCGCTGCTTTTTTGATGAATAGGGGAAGATCTTAACCATTGATTGTGAATTTCAAATTTTCTTGAAGCTTTTGTTGATATAAAGAAGGATTTTTAAATTCCGCGAGTAATTTATAATCTTAAATGATTTGGGCCTGAAGCGGAAACGCTCAAGCAAAACTCACAATAAAATATCACGAAAGAGGAGGTTTTCAGTTTGCGCGTTTATTCTAGTAAACAAATTCGTAACGTAGGCGTATTATCCCATGGGGGGGCGGGTAAGACCTCGCTGGTAGAAGCTATGCTTTTCGATGCGGGTCATACAACAAGACTGGGTAAAATTGAAGACGGCACCACCGTTACCGATTATCTGCCGATCGAAATCAAGCGAAAAGTTACGGTCTGCACTGTACTGGCGCCCATTGAATGGAAAGAACATAAACTAAATATTCTGGATGCTCCTGGTTATGCGGATTTTATTGGTGAAGTCAAAAGCGCGATGCGTGCATCTGATAGCCTGATCATGGTGGTGGACGGGGTGGCTGGCGTTGAAGTTATGACGGAGGTCCATTGGGAAGCCGCCAATGAAGCCAACCTTCCAAAAGTGGTTTTTATCAATAAACTTGACCGTGAAAATGCCAGCTTTGAAAAGAGCCTCGGCGCCCTCCGGGAACGCTTCGGCCCCCAAGTCGTTCCCATGACGATGCCGATCGGTGCGGAAGATAAACTGAGCGGCGTTGTGAACATCCTTCAGAACCAAGCTTTCAAATTTGACGGGAACAAGGTCGTGCCGACCGATGTTCCGGAAGATATGAAAAATGACATCGAAAAATATCATGATATGCTCATGGAAGCAGCCGCTGAAGGCAACGATGAGCTGATGATGAAATATTTGGATGGAGAGCCCCTCACGGATGAGGAAATCGCCGCCGGGTTGCAGGCCGGTATCAAAAATGCAAAAGTCGTTCCGGTATTCTGCGGCTCCGCAACCAAGAACATCGGCGTTCAGCCGCTGATGGACGCGCTGGTGGACCTGATGCCTTCTCCGTTGGATTCGGCACCGGAAGGGACGGACATTTCCCAGGGCCCCTTGACCGCCATTGTATTCAAAACCTTGGCCGACCCCTTTGTGGGCAAGCTGAGTTTTATTCGTGTTTTGAGGGGGACACTCAAGGCGGACAGAACCATTCATAACCTCAACAAAGAAAAAGACGAACGCTATGGCGCCCTGCTTGTACCCAGAGGAAAATCCCAGGACAATGTCGCGGAAGCCCAGGCAGGAGATATCGTGGCGATTGCCAAGTTCGAATATGTCGGGATCGGCGATACGCTGGGTGAAAAGGGCAAAACCGAAATCCAGCCCGGCGTCGAGTTCCCTGAGCCCACGTTCTCAGTGGCGGTATCCGCCAAGTCCCGCAATGATGAGGACAAAATGGCGACGGCGCTGTACCGGATGGTTGAGGAAGACCCGACCCTGCGCTATTCTAAAAATGCGGAAACCAAAGAGAGCGTCCTGACGGGCATGGGCGAGACCCATCTGGACATCATCATAGAACGCTTGAAAAACAAGTATGGTGTGGAGGTCACCACGAAGACGCCCCGTGTTCCTTATCGCGAAACCATACGCGGCAACGGGGACTACGAATACAAGCATAAAAAACAATCCGGAGGTCATGGACAATACGGGCATGTCAAGCTGCGCTTCTATCCTCTGACCGAGGGCGATTTTGAATTTACCGAAACTATTTTCGGCGGTTCGGTTCCGAAAAACTATCATCCCGCGGTTGAGAAGGGCGTCCGGGAAGTTATGAATGACGGCGTATTAGCCGGATATCCTATGACTCAGATCAAAGTCGAGCTATACGATGGCTCCTATCATGATGTGGACTCCTCCGAAATGTCCTTTAAAATCGCAGCGGCTCAATGTTTCAAGAAGGGCATCGAAAAATGCAAACCTGTTCTGATGGAACCCGTGCAGTACGTTGAAGTCCATGTTCCCGAGCAGTTTATGGGAGACATCATCAGCGACCTGAATGGCAAACGCGGTCGGATCCTGGGCATGGAGCCTCATGGCAAGTGGCAGATCATCAAGGCGATGGCTCCCCTGTCTGAGATGTATCGCTATGCCATCGACCTGAAATCCATCACTCAGGGCAGAGGGTATTTCTCCATGAAATTCGACCATTATGAAGATGTTCCCCAAAACGTTGCCCAGACCATCATTGCCGAATATCAGAAGAACAAGGAAGACAAAGAATAAGCATTCTGACGCGATGCGCAAAAGCCGGATGACACGCTTCATCCGGCTTTTGCACATAGGATGTCCGATGATCCGTCACCGGAACCGAATCAGCACTGCTTGCTCGAAATGGAAGGAGAATGTTCGATGCACGTTACAGGGGGTACGACCAATTATGGGCAGGACATCGGAATTTTAATGCTGGACACGGTTTTCCCAAGAATTATCGGGGATATTGGCAATGCACGGACTTATCCATTTCCGGTACGCTATAAGATTGTAAAAAATGCTTTCACGGAGCGTATCATGAAAGAAAAGCCCGAACCGGAGCTGTTGAAGCCATTCATCGAAGCAGCGCAGGAGCTGGAAGCGGAAGGCGTCAAAGCCATCACCACCAGCTGCGGCTTCCTGGCGCCTTTTCAAAGGGAATTGGCCGATGTGGTCAGCATCCCGGTTTTCACATCGGCGCTGATGCTGGTGCCGCTGGTCCATACGCTGATCAACCACAACAGAAAAATTGCGATTTTCACTGAACGGGCAAAATATATGAATGAAGGCCATTTCAACAAAGTGGGCTGGTCTTCCAAAGACATCCCTGTGATCATCAAGGGGATGCATACCGATGCAGTATTCCCCAGCGTTTTCATCGGCAACAAACGTACCATGGACGCAGACATCCTGGTGCAGGAAATGGAGGAAATGACCCGTGAACACATGAAGGCCCATCCCGAGACCGGAGCGATCGTCTTTGAATGCACCAATATGGGGCCCTTTGCCAGTCATGTTCAGGAGCTGGCCAAGGTGCCTGTTTTCGGGATCAATCAGCTGATCGAATATATTGCATCCGTGGTCAACGTGAAAACGTATTATGGTTTTCATGATGGATTGAAATAACCTATCTGGAAAAGCAGGAATTGCCGGAGAACCTGTCCAAGGTCTCCGGCAATTCCTGCTTTTTAAAGACCCTAGAGAAGGAAAACCGAGTCTGTTATCGAATTAGAAATAGACGGAAAACATAAACAAATCAGAAAACGTGGTGATGGCAATGCGCAACGATGACACAATGTTGCTGGAGGACATCTTTCTCTTTAATACAGGCGTGGATTATCACTGCTATAAAAGGATGGGAGCCCATGTGATAAAGCAAGACCGGAAACTGGGTGTTTGCTTTATGGTATGGGCTCCCAACGCTGTCAGCGTTTCCGTCGTCGGAGACTTCAATGAATGGCAGGGATGCGCCCATCCGATGGAGCCGCTGGGGACATCGGGGGTATGGCGTCTCTTTGTGCCAGGAATCGGCGAGGGTGAGCTTTATAAATATGAGATCGAGACCTTTGACGGCAGAAAAATCCTAAAAGCCGATCCCTTTGCTTTCTGGATGGAAAAACGGCCTCATACAGCTTCCGTGGTTTACACTTTGGACGGCTATGCCTGGCAGGATCAGGACTGGTGCCGCGGCCGAAACAGCCAGGGACTGCGGAGAGAACCCCTGCTGATCTATGAGGTCCACTTAGGATCATGGAAACGGAAGCATGATGGAAGCTTTCTTTCGTACCGAGAAATGGCCGCTGAATTGGTACCCTATGTGAAAAGCATGGGCTTCACCCATATTGAGCTGCTGCCGGTGATGGAGCATCCCCTGGACGGTTCCTGGGGTTATCAGGTCACAAACTATTTTGCGGCGACCAGCCGGTACGGCACGCCGAAGGACCTGATGCATCTGATCGACCGGTGTCATCAGGCCGGGCTGGGTGTCATCATGGATTGGGTTCCGGGGCATTTTTGCAGAGACGCTCATGGACTGGTTTGCTTCGACGGAACCGATCTGTTTGAAGATGAAGAGCATGCCGAATGGGGGACCTATAAATTTGATTTTACCAAGAAAGAGGTCATCAGCTTTTTGATTTCCAATGCCCTCTTCTGGATGGAGTATTATCATGCGGATGGACTGAGGGTAGACGGCGTGACCAGCATTCTTCTCCTGAATTATGGAAAAAAGGAGCCGGACCTATGCCATAATCCGCTTGAAGGCTTTGAAAACAAGGCGGCATCGGATTTCCTGCGAACATTGAATCAAATGGTTTTCAAATATCATCCCTATGCTCTGATGGTTGCAGAGGAATCGACGGACTGGCCATTGGTGACCAGGCCGCCCTATGACGGCGGCCTGGGCTTCAATTATAAATGGAATATGGGCTGGATGAACGATACGCTCAAGTACGTTCAGCTTCCTTTTGAGCAACGGGCTGATGCCCATCATCTGATCACGTTCTCGATGATGTACGCTTTTTCGGAGAACTTCATACTGCCGCTTTCCCATGATGAGGTGGTGCATGGCAAGCGGTCTCTCTTGAACAGGATGCCGGGAGATTATGGGCAAAAGTTTGCCGGTCTTCGGCTTCTCTACCTATATTGGCTTTGCCATCCGGGCAAAAAACTCTTGTTTATGGGCGGTGAGTTTGCTCAATTTATTGAATGGCGTGACGACAGGGAACTGGACTGGTTTCTTCTGGATTACCCGGCTCATGAACAGCACCGGCAATTTGTCAGAGCGGCCAATCAGCTGTATCTGGAAGAAAAAAACCTGTGGCAAGCGGATACGGAACCGGCAGGCTTCGAATGGATCGACGCCGATAACCGTGAACAAAGCATATTCAGCTTTATTCGAAAGAGAGCGCAGAGCGATGACGTCCTGATCGCCATATTCAACTTTAAACCGGTCGCTTACGAAAATTTCAGGATCGGGGTCCCGGAGCCCGGGGTGTATCAGATCATATTCTGCAGTGATTGGGAAGAATACGGGGGGGCTGGGCGTCGAAGCGAAGATCGCTTAAGGAGCTTCGACGAACCGTGGCATGGGAAAGCCTGTTCGGTCCGATGCAGGATTCCTCCATTGGGAGGTATCCTATTGAAGCTTTTATCTGTGCAAGGGACAAACCCGCATAGTAAAAGAGAGGAGACAAGGCATGTTTCAAAGCAAAGAGGAATTCCAGAGTCGTTATAAAGAAAAATTCACCGAACTTCACGGAGAGAGGTTGAATGAAGGGACGGCCTGGGAGCAATATGAGGCGCTGGTATCCCTGCTTCGGGACGAGATCCGACTGCTGGGTGCCGCCACCAATGAGCGCTATACGAAAAATAGAGATAAGCAGATTTATTACTTTTCGATGGAATTCCTGATCGGGCGTCTGCTGGATTATTACTTGATGAATCTTGGCTTAAAAGAGAAGGTCCGCTCCTGGCTGCAGGAAATGGGGATATCCCTGGAGGCGCTGGCGGAAAATGAAAGCGACGCCGGATTGGGAAATGGTGGTTTAGGCCGCCTTGCAGCATGTTTTCTGGATTCCATGGCTTTCTTGGGAGTCCCCGGGCATGGCAACGGCATCCATTATAAATATGGGCTTTTTCGGCAAAAGATCGTCGAGGCCTGCCAGGTGGAGCTGCCTGATAACTGGCTATGCAAAAGCTACCCGTGGGAAATCCGGCGTGCCGACCGGGCTGTGACCGTGCGCTTCAAAGGCAATGTGCGTTCTGAACCGATCGATGGCAAACTAAGGTTCATCCACGAAAACGAAGAGAAAGTGAGGGCGGTGCCTTATGATATTCCTATTGTTGGTTACCAGAATCGCAACCACATCCATAACCTCCGTTTATGGAGTGCTGAGCGGTCTATGGATGAGGAGGACTACTCGGCTTTGAATTTGGAGAATTTGACAAAATCAGCCGCTGGACAGTCGGACGTGGAGGCGATATCCAGTCTTCTTTACCCGGATGACAGTTCTCCGGAAGGAAGGGAATTAAGGCTGAAGCAGGAGTATTTTTTCGCCGCCGCCGGTTTAGGATCGATCGTTCGCCGGTTCAAAAAGAAGCATGGGGATGTCCGCGGTTTAGCGCAAAAGGTCAGCGTTCACATCAACGACACCCATCCCGCCCTGTGCATTCCCGAGCTGATGCGGATTTTGATCGATGAGGAAGGGCTGGAATGGGAGCAAGCCTGGACCATCACCGTTGACACGATTTCCTTTACGAACCATACGATATTATCGGAGGCGCTTGAAAAATGGCCTGCGGAGATGTTCAAATACCTTTTGCCCAGAATATTTATGATCGTTGAAGAGATTGACCGCAGGTACCGTGACAGCCTCCGAAGCCGTTATCCGGAGGAGGGGGAAATCGAACAGAATACGTGCATCATCCATGAAGGGGTGATCCGAATGGCCAGCCTGGCCATTCTTGGCAGCCATTCGGTCAACGGTGTGGCCCCCCTGCATACGGAAATCCTGAAAAACGATGTATTCAAGGACTTCTTCAGAGCGCGGCCCGACCAATTCAACAACAAGACCAACGGCGTCAGTCATCGTCGTTTCCTGCTCCATGGGAACCCTCTTTTAGCGCAGCTTATTTCAAAGGCCATTGGCAACGGATGGATCACAGAATCATCCCATTTGGAAAAACTGCGTGATTTCCAAAAAGATGATGCGTTTCTCAGCGAGCTGGCTGTGATCAAACACCGAAACAAAGAAATGCTGGCCCAATGGATTTTTGAAGAGCAAGGAATCCGAGTCGATCCATCCTCTGTCTTTGACGTCCAGGTCAAGCGGATCCATGCGTATAAACGGCAGCTGCTGAATGTTCTTAAAATAATGGACTTATATAACAGAGTCAGGGATGGCCAGTCACTGGAAATGCCGCCCCAAACCTTTATATTTGCCGGAAAAGCCGCACCCAGCTACCATTTTGCCAAAGATATCATTCGTCTGATCAATCGACTGGCTGAACAAATCAACCAGGACCCGAGGGTCAATGGCCGGCTCAAAGTGGTTTTTCTGGAAAACTTCAATGTATCCTTGGCTGAACGGATTTATCCGGCAGCAGATATCAGCGAACAGATTTCTACGGCGGGGCGGGAGGCTTCCGGAACCGGGAATATGAAGATGATGATGAACGGCGCCATCACTTTAGGCACCCTGGATGGAGCCAATGTGGAGATCCTTCAAAAAGCCGGACGGGACAACATTATGATTTTTGGTTTGAACGCTGACCAGGTTTTTGATTATCATTGTCATGGAGGATATCAGTCATGGGAAGCGTATCATGGCGATCCGCGTTTAAAAGACGTTGTGGATCTGCTGGCCACCGGTTTTTCATCGCGAACGGGAAGCGGCTTCCGGGAGATTTACGATGCCTTGCTCCGGGATAATGACGAATATTTTGTTTTGAAGGACTTTTCTTCTTACCTTCAAGCCCATGAAGCACTGAATCGGCTGTATACCCAAAGGCCCATCTGGAATCAGATGGCCTTGGCCAACATCGCCGGCTCCGGATATTTTTCCAGTGACCGCAGCGTCATGGAATATGCGAATGCCATATGGAACGTTTCAGCAGAGGATCATCTTGCATAAAACTTCTTAAGGAGTGACGCGTATGCCGAAAAAAGAATGGATCGCCATGCTGCTGGCCGGCGGGCAGGGCAGCCGCCTGGGTGTTTTGACACGCCATATTGCCAAGCCTGCTTTGGCTTTCGGCGGGAAATACAGGATCATTGACTTCAGCCTGAGCAATTGCAGCCATTCCCATATTGATACGGTGGGGATTTTGACCCAGTATAAGCCTTTTTTATTGAACTCCTACATTGGCATTGGCTCTGCCTGGGATCTTGATACCAGCGACGGCGGGGTGCATATCCTTCCACCCTTCGTAGGCGAACAAGGCGGCCGATGGTATAAGGGAACCGCCAATGCCATTTATGAAAACATCGATTTTATTAATAGTTATGAACCTGAATTTGTTCTGATCCTTTCAGGAGACCATATTTACAACATGAACTATGAAAAGATGCTGGATGAGCATAAAGCCAAAGGGGCCGATGTGACGGTTTCGGCGATCCAGGTGCCTTGGGAGGAGGCATCCCGCTTTGGCATTATAACGACGGATCCGGAGGGGAGGGTCATAAAATTCTCTGAGAAACCTGTGAAGCCCGACTCCAACCTGGCTTCCATGGGAATCTATATTTTCAAGTGGAAACTTCTGAAAGAGGCTTTGCAGAAAGATGAAGCACGTCCCGGATCGGAAAATGACTTTGGCAAAAATATCCTTCCCATGCTTCTGGAAGAGGGGAAGAGGCTCTTCAGCTATGATTTTCAAGGATATTGGAAAGATGTAGGCACCCTTGAAAGCTATTATGAAGCGAATATGGAGCTGCTGCATGAGGAGCCGGGACTGAACCTTTATGATCGCGAACATCCGGTCTATTCCACGATCCCGATTCTGCCGCCCCAATACATCGGGCCCAATGCCAAGGTCTCCAATTGCCTGGTCGCCAACGGGTGTACGATCCTGGGTGAAATCAGCAACTCTGTGATTTCCACAGGCGTAACCATTGCGGAAGGCGCCAAGGTTGAACATTCGATCCTGCTGCCTTACACCACCGTGCTGGAGGACGCCAGGGTTTATCGGGCCATTACCGGAGAGAAGGCGGTTATAAAACCCCATTGTATCCTGGGAACGGAGAGCCGAAGTGATCAAAGAAAGTCTTCGATCGCAGTTCTTGCAGATCGGGCCGTATGCGGGGGCAGCCGTCACGCCTGAACCCATCCAATCGATACAGCATGTTTAGCAGCATGAATCATAGAAAGAAGAGGCGAGATGCATGGAGAAAATGATCGGGATCATATCCTGCAATTATGGACTCGAATACCCCGAAGGGATAGGGGAACGCCGCCCCCTGGCGGCAATCCCTTTTGCCGGCAGATATCAAATGCTGGATTTTGCACTGTCCAATATGGTCAACGCAGGGATCCGGACCGTAGGCATTATATTACCCTCAAACATTCGGCCGGTGCTCGATCATTTAGGGGCTGGGAAGGAATGGAAGCTTGGGCGGAAGGAGGGCGGCCTGGTGATCCTGCAGGGATCTGACTCGGGCATTTTTCCGAGGAGTAATGGGTTTCTGCTGAGGGACCTCCAGAAGAATACAGATTATCTGGAAAACAACGCTGCGGAATATGTGGTCTTGAGCAATTGCAGCAACGTGGTCAATATGGATTGCAGACAAGCCTTTTTACAACATAAAAAGGATGGTGCTGACATCACGCTGATCGTGAAAGAACTCATTGCAGAACAAGAGGACGAGTTCGGGCTCATCGCAGTCACTGACCGCAGCGGCTGGGTGTTGAATTTTGAGCAAGCCAAGGCGAAATCCGGCCAAAGCGTTCAACGCTTTGCGAATATGATCATCATAAAAAGAAGATTATTATTGGATATTATCCATGGGCATAAAAACATTGAGTATGAGGATTTTATGGAAATACTTCGAATCCATGCTTCAAAACTCAAAATCAAAACCTTTTCAATACCGGGTTATTTTGGCCGAATCGATTCCAAACAAACCTATTTTCAAAGAAGCATGGAAATGCTGCGGCCTGAAATCCAGAAAGAGCTTTTTTGGGGAAGCCGGCAGATTTTAACCCGAGTCAGAGACCGCCCACCCACAAAATACGGCCCGATCAGCTCAGTCCATGACGCCTTGGTCTCCAGCGGCTGCCTCATTCATGGGACGGTATCCCAAAGTATATTGTTCCGGGGCGCAGTCATCGAGGCAGGCGCACAGGTGATCAACTGTATCATCATGAAAAATTGCAGAATAAGCCGGGGCGCGATTCTTGAAAATGTGATCGTCACGAAGAATGCCATGGTCCATCCGGACACTGTGATCAAAGGCAGACCGGATCATGTGATGGTGCTTAATCGGGATGACGGCTTTTAAGTTGACAGGGGGAGAATATCATGAAAGTCCTTTTCATTGCTTCCGAAGCGTTTCCTTTTGTAAAAACCGGCGGACTGGCCGATGTGATCGGCTCTTTGCCGCAGGCGCTGCAAGAAAAAGATGCTGAAATTCGGGTCATTATACCAAAATATGCGGCGATTGCGAAGGAATTGACTTCCCAAATGACGACGGAAGCCGAGTTTACCCTTGGGCTGGCCTGGCGCCGGCTTCCATGCCGGGTCGAGCGGCTGGACTTCCAGGGCATCACTTATTATTTTCTTGACAGCGCCTATCACTTCGATCGTCCGAATCTGTATGGATACGAGGACGATGGGGAGCGGTTCGCCTGTTTCAGCAAAGCCGTTCTTGCGGCCTTGCCATCCTTGGGTTATCAACCCGACATTCTCCACTGCCATGACTGGCATACAGCCCTTGTGCCCCTGCTCTTGCAGGAAAACTATAGAACGGATCCTTATTATTCCGGTATGAAAACAGTCCTGACGATCCATAATCTGCACTATCAGGGACGCGTATCCACCGGAAGTTTTGAGGACCTGCTGGGCTTGGCCGGACATCCGTCCGCATGGGAAAAACTGCTGGACCAGGGAAGTCTCAATTATTTGAAAGCGGGCATCCTGGCCGCTGATTTGGTTACAACAGTCAGCCCTTCGTATGCCTTGGAAATCCAGGATGCGTATTACGGCGAGGGTCTTCATGATATCCTGAACCGGCGGAAAGCCGAGCTTTCAGGCATTCTTAACGGAATCGACACAACCCTGTTCGACCCGTTGAAGGACCCCCATCTTGCGGTGAACTACCGCAGCGACTGGGCTAAAAAACAGCAGAACAAAAAGGCTTTGCAGGCGCTCCTGAAATTGCCTGCGGCAGAAAGCCAACCGATGCTGGCCATCGTATCCCGATTGGTCGAGCAAAAAGGTCTGGACCTGGTTGTCCATGTTCTGGAAGAAATTCTCAGTATGGAGATCCAGATGGTGGTTTTGGGAACCGGCGAAGGGCGATATATTGAGAGTTTCCGGCATTATGCCGAAAAATATCCGGAAAAACTCGCTTTATGCACAGTCTATGATGAGGTCCTGGCGCATAAGATCTATGCCGGAGCAGACCTTTTGCTGATGCCGTCGAAAACGGAGCCCTGCGGCCTTTCCCAAATGATCGCCATGCGCTACGGTACCCTGCCCGTGGTGCGGGAAGTGGGAGGCCTGAAGGATTCAGTGATTCCATATAACGAATTCACGAAGGAAGGCACGGGATTCAGTTTTGTCAGCTATAATGCCCATGAGCTGCTGTTCACAATACAAAAAGCAGTCAAAATATTCTATGAGGATAAAAGAGTCTGGAAAGGCTTGGTTAAGAATGCCTTGTCCGGTGACTTCAGCTGGCGAAAATCGGCTGGAAAATACCTGGAACTCTATCAACGCCTGCTTGGGAAAGGCGAATAAGGGGAGATTACCTTGTTGGACGATACGGTAATACACGATTCTCATCGAATATTATACCGGGAGCCCTTCGGAGCGGCACGGTGCGGAGAAACGGTCAGGCTGCGCCTGAAAATCACAAGTCCTGCTGCCGCCGATTGCCAGGTGTGCCTTCAGGAAGGGGAAAGGCAGGAGATCCGTTTGCCGATGGAGAGAATGGAGCGCCATGGCGAAGACTGCTGGTTCGAAGCTGTCTGCACCATGCCATTGGAACCGGGGCTTCTTTGGTATTATTTCCTCATTGCCTCAGGAAAAGATACCTATTATTACGGCAACGATGCCAGCCAATTGGGCGGTGAAGGGAAACTCTATAACGAAAGGCCTCCGGCATACCAAATAACGGTCTATCGGGAGGCCACGGTTCCCGCTTGGTATAAAGAGGGGATCATGTATCAGATTTATGTGGATCGGTTCTATAATGGAATGCCCTGCGGACAGATCCTTCACCCGAAGAAAAACAGTCTGATCCATGGGAATTGGGCCGATGCTCCATTTTATGTAAAAGATGCCCAAGGCAGGGTGCTGCGCTGGACTTTTTTCGGCGGCAATCTCCAGGGAGTCATCGAAAAACTGCCTTATCTGGAAGCCCTTGGCATCACGATGCTCTATTTGAATCCGATCTTTGAATCGCCCAGCAACCATAAGTATGATACCGGTGATTATCATTCCATCGATCCGATGTACGGTGATGAGGAAATCCTGGCCCGCTTGGTACGGGAAGCCGGGGAATGCGGGATCTCCATCATTCTGGACGGAGTATTCGCCCATACCGGCAGCGACAGCATTTATTTCAACCGATATGGGAATTATCCAGGAACCGGAGCATACCGATCCGAAGCATCACCTTTTTTTTCCTGGTATGAGAAACAGGAAGGTGAGCAGCAATTCAAGTACTGGTGGGGGGTTGAAGATCTTCCGAAGGTTCGGGTCATGGAGGATTCCTATCGTACGTTTTTGTTTGGCGATCAAAACAGCGTGTTTCGTCACTGGATGAAGCATGGAATCAAGGGCTGGAGGCTGGATGTGGCGGATGAACTGCCTGATGAATTTATTCAGGAATTGCGAAAGGCCATCAAGGAGAATGACCCGGAAAGCGTTCTGATCGGGGAGGTCTGGGAGGACGCTTCCAATAAAATCAGTTATGGCGTACGGCGAAGGTATCTTTTAGGAGACGAATTGGATGGCGTGACCAATTATCCTTTTCGTACGGTGATGCTGAATTTCCTGCTGGGAAAAACGTCTGCAGAGGAAGCTCGCCGCAGGTTGATGAGCCTTTTCGAAAACTACCCTCCCGAGACTTTCCGGGCGTCCATGAATCTGATTGGCAGCCATGATCGGATCCGGATCCTGACGATTTTAGGGGAAGCCCCGCCTTCCGAATCCCTTTCTGAAGACGAAAAAGCATTTTGGCGTTTTAATGAAAAGGAACGGGATAAGGCGGTTAAAAGGCTGCGGCTTCTCACCCTGCTGCAAATGACCTTCCCGGGTGTGCCCTGTATCTACTACGGTGATGAAGCCGGGCTGGAGGGCTATGAAGATCCCTACAATCGCGGAACCTATCCATGGGGCAGGGAGGACAGGGCTCTGATCAGCTGGTATCAAAGATTGCTGCGACTCCGGCAAGAGTATCCTGTGATTTATGAAGGCACCTGGTGTCCGTGGGCTGAGGGAACAAACGTTCTGGGGTTTAGGATCCATCATCCCGAGGAGGAATTGCTTGTTGTGATCAACGGAAGCTCGAAGGCATGCGTTCCTGTGCGTCTGGCACTGCAAGGAGAGAATTTGCTGGATCTTTTAGAGGGAACCCGCCTTTCCGTTGGAAGAACGACGGACGAACCGTCAGGTTCAGCTTTCGAATACAGTGAAGCGCTGCAACCTTTGTCCGGCAGGATTTTCTATAGCCTGAAGCAAAACCCTTATCCAACGATGGAAAGGACCTGCGGGATTCTGCTCCATCCTACCTCGCTGCCTTCCCCATGGAAAATCGGTGATATAGGAGAACCGGCGGAGCGATTTATCGACTTTTTAGCGGCGGCCGGACATCGTCTTTGGCAATTGCTCCCGCTCAATCCAACGGGAGGTGGTTATTCACCCTATGACAGCGGTTCGGTGTTTGCCGGCAATTGGCTCTTGATCAGTTTGGAAAAGCTGCAGGAGCAGGGGCTGCTTGAGATGGAAGAATTGGAGGCAGTCAGGGAAAAAGACCAGCGATTCCTCCAAAACCAGACCGACTATCCCGGAGCGGAGCGACAGAAGATGCCGTTGCTGTATAAGGCGTTCCGAAGGTTTAAGGAGCAGCATGGAGAGGAAGGGGATGCCTACCGTGCATTTTTGGCAGAACATGCTTATTGGCTGGAGGATCATGTCCGGCACCAGATGACATCGGAACGGGAGCTTTGGCATGCCGAGCCGCGGGAAGGGCCTGGTTTCCGCCGCTTTCTTCAATTCATCTTCTTTTCACAGTGGGCAGCACTGAAAGCCTATGCACATCATCGCGGAATTCAGATCATCGGAGACATGCCGTTTTATCCTGCGGCCGGCGGCGCCGATGTAATAGGCCATCCCCGGTGTTTCAAACTGGATGCGGAAGGCCGGCCTCTTGCCGTTTCAGGCGTGCCGGCGGATTCGTTCTGCCTGGAGGGACAGTTGTGGGGGACTCCAGTCTATCATTGGCGCAACCTGAAGAAGGCTGGTTTTTCCTGGTGGATCCAACGCATGCGCCATATGCAAACGCTTTACGATGTTATTCGCATGGACCATTTCCGGGGATTCGAGGCATTTTGGGAGGTGGTGCCGGGCGCTGAGACGGCCGCCGAAGGGCGATGGCTCAAGGGACCCGGGCAGCAGCTCTTCCGAGCCATGAAACAGGCGCTGGGGGCATTGCCGCTGATTGCCGAGGACTTGGGCCATATCAACCCTGAGGTCCATAATCTGCGCAATATCCTGGGCATCCCGGGAATGAGGGTGCATCAGACCAGCCCGATCCGGGTGGATGAGCCTGCGGAAAACATCGAACATTGCGTCTATTATTCAGGAACCCATGATCATGAGACGCTGCAGGAATGGGTGTCAAAGAGCCGGCAGGGAGACTGGAACGATCCGGAAACCCTCCATTCCGCCGTATGGGAAGTCCTCCATGAAATCTATGAAAGCAAAGCCCCCTGGGTGATTTTTCCTCTGCAGGATATCCTGGGCCTGGGGGCTGAGGCCAGAATGAATCGTCCCGGCCTCGCGGAGGGCAATTGGATTTGGCGTTTGAGTCCTCACGCCCTGACCGGAGCGCTGGCTGAACAGCTTCGCGGGACGGCGGAGGCAAGCGGCCGAATCCGGAAAGAAGGTGAGGTCGAATGAAAACGAATTGGCATCGTTTCAGCGAATATTTGGTTCAGTCTAAAGAGCCGGAAATCCAGCTGGACATCAGCCGGATGCATTTTAATGAAAACGTTGTGCTTCAGTTGGAGCCTGAAATGCAGGAAGCCTATCGGCAGATCCGGGAGCTGGAAGCCGGTTCCCTGGCCAATCCCGATGAGAAACAGATGGTTGGGCATTATTGGTTGAGAGCCCCGGAGCTGGCGCCTGTCCGGGAACTTCAGGAGGAGATCCGGAACGCCCAAGACCAGGTCATGGATTTTGCATGGCGGATCCACCAGGGCTCGATCCCGGGGCAAACCGGACAGAAATTCAGACATATTCTGGTCATCGGGATCGGAGGATCTCATCTGGGACCTTATTTTCTCTCGGAGGCCTTGTGGCAGAAGGAAAATCCTTGCACCCTGCACTTTATTAATAATACGGATCCGGATGGAATCGACCGCATCATGGACCTTTTGGAGGAAAAACTTTCTGCAACGCTGACGGTGGTGATTTCAAAGAGCGGCACAACGGTTGAAACCAGAAACAGCATGGAGGAAGTTCGAATCTTTTATGGCAGACAGGGATTGGATTTTACCCGGCAAGCCGTTTGCATCACCCGGAAAGACAGCATGCTGGATGAAATGAGCAAAGCCGAGGGCTGGCTGGCTTCTTTCCCAATGTGGGATTGGGTGGGCGGCCGAACCTCGCTCTTTTCTCCTGCAGGCCTTCTGCCCTTGGCACTCCAAGGCATCAATATCCGAGAATTGCTGGAAGGGGCCTGTCAATGCGATGCCTTGACGCGATGCCGGGATACAAGAAAAAACCCTGCAGCCTTGATGGCCTTGATGTGGTACACCCGCACCAAAGGCCGGGGCGGACAGCACATGGTGATCCTTCCCTATAAAGACCGGCTGGAGCTGTTGGGGAAGTATCTGCAGCAGCTGGTGATGGAATCTCTGGGCAAGGAAAAGGATCTTGAGGGAACAACCGTTTGTCAGGGAATCACTGTCTATGGCAACAAGGGTACGGCCGACCAGCATGCCTTTATGCAGCAGCTGCTGGAAGGTCCCAATGATTTCTTTGTCCAGTTTATTGAGGTGCTGAAAGACAGGAAGGACCCTTCCCCGAAAATTGCGGAAGACAGCAGCAGCGGCGATTATCTGCAGGCCTTTATGATTGGGACGAGAAATGCCCTTTCTCAGAGAGGCAGAGAATCCATGACCTTGACGATCCCGGATACTTCACCGAAAAGTCTGGGTGCGCTGATTGCCTTGTTTGAACGGACCGTCAGTCTATATGCGCAGCTGATCCACATCAACGCCTATCATCAACCGGCAGTGGAGCTCGGCAAAAAGGGCGCCCATGAAGTGATCCGATTGAAAAATCAAGCGCTGGCAGCCCTTAGAACCCGAAAGGAACCAAGCTGCTCTCTGGAAGCGTTGGCCCAGACGATTGAGGACAGCGCCGGGAGCGGTAAAAATTCCGTGGATAAGGATGTCCTCTTTCAAATTCTCCAGCATTTAGCGGCGAACCCTTATCAGGACGAAAGGATCTTCCTTGAAATCGGAGAAGGTCCATTGGATCAATCAAGAATCCGTTGGATAAATAACGAGAAGGCAGGAGCCTAACATCAATATTAGAGGCTCGATGCTGGGAAAGGAGGGATTGGATGGTGCAGGAAAAATCGATGGCTGCGTTCGGATGGCATTTCGATAACAGCTACGCGCGTCTGCCCGAAGCTTTTTTTATCCGGCAAAATCCAGCTCCAGTACCCTCACCAAAGCTGACGATCCTCAATGAACCTTTGGCAGAGGCTCTTGGATTGAATGTTCAAGCGCTCCGAAGTGAAGACGGCGTGGCCATCCTTGCAGGCAACCGGGTTCCCGAGGGCGCTTTACCCCTTGCCCAAGCTTATGCAGGGCATCAATTCGGGTATCGAACGATGCTAGGGGATGGACGAGCGCTGCTGATCGGCGAACAGATCACCCCGATGGGTGAGCGGTTTGATATTCAGCTCAAAGGCTCCGGAAAGACGCCTTTTTCCCGGCAAGGGGACGGCCGTGCGGCCCTTGGACCGATGCTTCGCGAATACCTCATCAGTGAAGCCATGCATTCACTGGGCATTCCCACCTCGCGCAGTCTGGCCGTGGTCACCACCGGCGAAACGATCCATCGTGAAACCGATCGGGCAGGGGCTGTTTTGACCCGTGTTGCAGCCAGCCATCTGCGGGTCGGCACCTTTCAATACGCGTCGATGCGAGGAAAAGTGGAGGAGCTCCGGTCCTTGGCGGACTATGCGCTGCATCGGCATTTCCCGGAGCACGCCGCGGATGAGAATCCCTATCGATCGCTGCTTGAGGAAGTAGTCAAAGGTCAAGCTGGATTGATTGCCAAGTGGCAAATGGTGGGTTTCATCCATGGGGTGATGAATACGGATAATATGACGATCAGCGGAGAAACCATCGATTATGGGCCTTGTGCTTTTATGGATGAATACGATCCGGAAACTGTGTTCAGTTCGATCGATCTTCAAGGCCGATATGCCTATGGAAATCAGCCGAAGATTGCGGCCTGGAATCTTGCGCGATTTGCGGAAACCCTGTTGCCATTGCTGCATGATGACCAAGCGGAGGCGATTGGACTGGCTCAGGAAGCAATTTCTGAGTTCCCGCGGCGGCACCACGCCCATTGGTTATCAGGAATGCGCGCAAAACTTGGAATGTTTGGCCAGGAGAGCGAGGACGAGGGCCTGATTGAAGGCCTTCTGCAGATGATACGAACCCATCACGCAGACTACACCAACACCTTTCGCGCATTGACCTTAAATATTTCTGAGGAAACAAGCTTGTTTGGAAGCCCGGAATTTTCAAAGTGGCATGCCTTGTGGCAGGCGAGACTAGGCAGACAGCCGGAATCGGCTGCATCGGTGCTCCGGCTGATGCGAAAAACGAATCCTGCAATCATTCCTCGCAACCACCGAGTCGAAGCCGCACTGGATGCCGCGGTTGAACAAGGAGACGACCGCTTGCTGCAGGAGCTTCTTGACGTCCTGGCAAAGCCTTATGCCTACGCCCCCGAACAGGCTGAATTCACACAATTGCCCCCGCAGTCAGACCGGCCTTATCGAACCGATTGCGGCACCTGAAAGAAATGCGAACGAAGTTTAGAATATGTGGAGTCCCTGGAGGATCGAGACGGCAAAGCTGTTCACGATCGGCCCCCCGAGTATAAAAAAGGCTCCGCGGAAATCCGCGAAGCCGTGAAAACCATGGCAGGGGCAGAAGGAATCGAACCCTCAACCAACGGTTTTGGAGACCGCTACTCTACCAGTTGAGCTATACCCCTATGCAACATGTATGATTATACCTAAATCTAATAAGGCTGTCAACACAAAAACGCATAAGAAATAAAGACAAATAGAAGTGTTGAAGCACGTTTTAAATCATGGCGATGCTTCGGATATGCACTCTTGTGATTCAGTTAAAATAATGGTAAAATATGGCAATAGCGGAAAGCCTATTGACGCGACATCGTGAATCCAAGTTGCGGGAGAATAACGATGGAAAATCCGGACAAACCCTATTGGCTGGCCCTCCACGACCTGTTGGGCGCATCCTTTAACCGTGCCTGTGCAGGGTTGCTGTCTTATTATGGCAGTCTGGGCGAATGCTGGCAAGCCAAGGATCAGGTGCCCGTACCCGGCTTGAAGGATGAGGTCCGGCACCGTCTGATTCAGGGGAGAAAAACCAATGATCCGTTCAAAATTTGGCTTCTTTGTCAAAATCGGGGAATCGGGGCGGTTGCCTTCAATGAAAAACAATTCTCCAAAGAACTGTTGCAAATTCCCGGATATCCTTGTATCCTTTACTATTATGGAAATCTAAATTTACTGAACACGCCATCGGTTGCCATCGTAGGGACCCGAAAACCCAGCGCTTACGGCTTGATACAGAGCAGGATGTTCGCGGAAACCCTTGCTGGGCAAGGGTATTGTGTCATCAGTGGCATGGCGGAAGGGATTGACGGTGCTGCGCATGAGGGCGCTTTGAACGCCGGGGCGCGAACCATTGCAGTGCTGGGAACCGGAATCGATACAGCTTATCCGAAGTGCCATCAGAAGCTTTACGAGCGTTTGTGCCGGGAGGCGCTGGTAATCAGCGGTTTCCCGCCCGGGACACCGCCGAGAAAGTGGCAATTTCCCCAGCGCAACCAAATCATCAGCGGTTTAGCGCAGCGGGTGCTTCTGATTGAAGCTCAGGCGCGCAGCGGCGCCTTGATCACTTGTGACCATGCCCTGGAACAAGGCAAGGATATCTGCGCCTTACCCGGACCGGTGACCAATCCGCGAAGCATCGGTCCTTTAAGACTGATCCAGCAAGGCGCAAAGCTGGTTATTAGTCCTCATGATGTCATGCTTGATTTTGCGCACGCTGCCGTTGTATCGACGGCCATGGAGCGTCAAACAACTTTGTTTGACCGGACTGCCTATGCACCAAGCCAAGAGCTTGGTCCGGATGAACGAAAAATCTTGGAGCGATTATCCTATGAGCCGGTTCATATCGACCGGCTTCTGGAGTGGACGGGCATGGCTTTCGGCACCTTGCATCTAGGGTTGGCAAACTTGAAGAAGCGGCAGGCTGTCGATGAATTGCCCGGCAACTATTATTTAAGGATTTGAATTGATAAAAAAGTGGGTGGAGAAATGTCCAAAGTTTTGGTTGTGGTGGAATCACCGGCAAAAGCCAAGACCATCGGAAAATTCCTTGGAAAAAAATATACCGTCAAGGCATGCATGGGCCATATCCGTGACTTGCCGAAAAGCCAGTTTGGAATCGACATGGAAAATGACGTGGCATTGAAATACATCACGATCCGCGGCAAAGGAGAGTTGCTCCAAGAGCTGAAATCCTTGGCGCAAAAGAATGATGCCGTCCTTCTGGCAACAGACCCTGATCGCGAAGGGGAGGCCATTGCGTGGCATCTTGGGGAGGTTCTCCAATTGGACGTGACCCAGGATTGCCGCATCGAATTCAACGAAATCACCAAGCGCACCGTCGAGGAAGCCGTGAAGCATCCAAGGCCGGTCGATATGAGCCGCGTTGAAGCCCAGCAGGCCCGGCGTGTCTTGGACCGGATCGTCGGTTATAAACTGAGTCCATTATTATGGAAAAAAGTCCGGAAGGGGCTGTCTGCCGGCAGGGTGCAATCTGTGGCGGTCCGGCTGATCTGGGATCGGGAAGCCGAGATCCTTGGCTTCGAACCTCAGGAATACTGGGATCTGAAAGCCCAGCTGGCCAAGGGGAAGGAAAAATTCCTAACTAAACTTTTCCAGGCCAAGGGCAAGAAGGCAAAATTATCTTGCCAGGCCCAGGTTGAGGAAATCAAGAAGGCCATTGGTAATTCACCCTTCACGGTGAAATCGATCAAAAAGAAAACCCAGCTCCGGAACCCGTCCCCGCCCTTTACCACCAGCAGCCTTCAGCAGGAAGCTTTCAGAAAGCTGAACTTTACCGCCAAACGGACCATGATGATTGCCCAGCAGTTGTATGAAGGCCTTGACCTCAGCAAGGCTGAAGGGACTGTCGGGTTGATCAGCTATATTCGTACCGACTCGACCCGAATCAGTGAAGAAGCCCAGCTGGAAGCCAAAGACTATATTGATCAAAATTTTGGTTCGCCGTATTATCCCAAGACGCCCAGGGTTTATGCGGCCAAAGGAAAAGCGCAGGATGCCCATGAAGGCATACGGCCCAGTTCGGTGGCCAGGACCCCGGCTGACATAAAGGAATTTCTTTCCGCAGATCAATATAAGCTGTATAAACTGATTTGGGAGCGCTTTCTGGCCTCTCAAATGAGTGCATTGGTCCAGGATGTGACCACTGCAGAGTTACAGGCCGGCGATTACACCTTCCGCAGCACCGGCGTGGTTATGACCTTCCCTGGCTTCACACGCCTTTACGAAGAAGGCAGAGATGCCAAAGAGACCCGGGATGACGCCGAAGACGAAGAAACCGCAAATCTCCCCGCTTTGTCGGAAGGGGAGATGCTTTCCCTTTTCAAATGGCAGGATAAACAGCATTTTACTCAGCCCCTGCCGCGGTATACGGAAGCTTCTTTGATCAAAACCCTGGAGGAGATGGGCATCGGGCGCCCCAGTACCTATGCGCCAATCATTGATACCATCGTATCCAGAGGGTATGTTATTAAGGAGAAGAAAATGTTCAGCCCCACGGAGCTCGGCGGGCTGGTGGTGGATCTTCTGAAAAAATACTTCCCGAGCATTATCGACAAGGATTTTACGGCAAAAATGGAAAGCCAGCTGGATGAAGTCGAAGATGGCAATGCTCAATGGAAGAAAATCATCCGCGATTTCTATGAACCTTTTATGAAAGAGATCATGGTGGCAGAGGAAGAAATCGGTCATGTGGAGCTGACTGATGAAGTCAGCGATGAGATTTGTGAGAAGTGTGGCAGAAACATGGTGATCAAGCATGGCCGGTTTGGGAAGTTTCTGGCTTGTCCGGGATTCCCCAGCTGCCGCAACACAAAGCCGATCCTTGTGTCCCTAAAAGTCAAATGTCCGCAGTGCGGCGAAGGCCAAGTGGTGGTGCGTTCCACGAAAAAGAAAAAGAAATTCTTTGGATGCAGTCGATATCCTGACTGTGATTATATTTCCTGGTATGAACCGACCGAGCAGCAGTGTCCTCTATGCGGCAGCATCCTGGTCAAACGGCCGGGACGCGGCGATTCAGTCCTGCTGACTTGTTCTTCCGAGCAATGCAAATATTCGATTTCGGAGAAAAAACCCGTCTCTGAAGAGGCTGAGTGAAGGTAAGCCCGGTTTTGAAAGGAGAAACGTCAATTTGGATTCTGTAAAGATCATCGGAGCAGGGCTGGCAGGAAGCGAAGCCGCATGGCAATTGGTCAAAAGGGGCATTCCCGTCGAAATCTATGAGATGCGGCCGCAAACCATGACGCCTGCCCATAAGACCGGTAACTTTGCCGAATTGGTCTGCAGCAACTCCCTGCGTGCCGCCGGACTCGAAAATGCGGTTGGACTTCTTAAAGAAGAGATGCGGCGAATGGGCTCTTTGATCATGGAGTGTGCTGACCAAAGGCGGGTTCCTGCCGGCGGGGCACTGGCGGTGGACCGTGAAGGCTTTTCCGAAGCGGTGACCCAACGGCTGACATCCCATCCTTTGGTGACGGTCCATTATCAGGAAATAAACGAACTGCCGGCAGAGGGAACGACCATTTTAGCAACCGGGCCTTTGACCAGTCCTGCCATGACCGAGGCCCTTCTGAAGTTTACCAAAGCCGACCAATTCTATTTTTATGATGCGGCGGCCCCCATTATTGCCGCCGATTCCCTGGATTCGAACGAAGGCTTCTGGGCTTCCCGTTACGATAAAGGGGAGAAGGATTACTTCAATTGCCCCATGACCAAGGAACAGTATCAGGAATTTTATGATGCTCTGATCCATGCAAAGGTGACGCCGGCCAGGGACTTTGAAAAAGAAAGATTTTTTGAAGGCTGCATGCCCGTGGAGGTGTTGGCGTCCAGGGGTCCCAAAACCCTATTGTTCGGGCCTCTGAAACCTGTAGGCTTACAGGACCCCCGAAAGGATATCAGGCCGTATGCCGTGGTCCAGCTGCGTCAGGACGACGGTGCTTGTACGCTGATGAACATGGTTGGCTTTCAGACCCGCCTGACACGCCCTGAACAGCAAAGGGTATTTCGGATGATTCCTGCACTGGCCCATGCGGAATTTGTGCGTTATGGCATGGTTCACCGCAACACCTTTATCAATTCTCCGCAGCTTCTGCTTCAGACCGGGCAGCTGAAGGCCGCACCCCATATTTTTGTGGCGGGGCAATTGTCCGGCGTGGAAGGGTACATCGAATCTGCGGCTTCAGGTTTAATTGCCGGCATCAACAGCGGAAGGCTGGCTTTGGGTAAAGATCCCCTGGTGTTTCCTGAGGAAACGGCTTTGGGTGCCTTGCTTCATTATATTACTGCCACGGATCCCAAGCATTTCCAGCCAATGAACATCACCTTTGGCCTGCTCCCTCCTTTGGAAGAAACACCGCGTGACAAAAAGCTGAAAAATCAGATGCTGGTCCGCCGGGCGCTGGAAAGCCTCGAAAGTATAAACTGTGAATGGATGTAAAATCAACCCAAGCTGTCGAATGATGCTTGATTTCGACGCAAGAAGAGGAAGAGGCCATGTTACTGACCGAAGCGCTTGACCGCTATTTTGCATGGATGTCTGATGAGCGAAATGTGTCAGAGCTCACGCTCAAGGCATATAGCAAGGATTGGCAATCCTATATGGACTGGCTGGAATCCTCGGAAGGGTTGGTTCCCGAAACCATGGAAGCGGAGTCGGTCAGCCTGGTTCAGGTTCGGCGCTACCTGTATGACATGAACCGGAAGGGGTTGTCCAGAGGAACCATCAATCGCCGGCTGGCATCGATGAAAAGTTTTTTCAAGTATACGGTGCGGCATGAATTGCTTCAGGAAAATCCCCTGGCCGATTTGGCGCTGACCCGGCAGCAACGAAAACTGCCGCGATACCTTGATGTGGATGAAATGGTCCAGGTCATTGAAATGCCAGACAGCCGAACGGAAGCCGGCAGCCGGGACCGAGCCATCATGGAGGTTCTTTATGGCTCAGGTCTCCGGGTGATGGAGCTGGTTGGACTGAAGGTCAGCGATGTGGATATGTCAGCGGGCGCTCTGCATGTCATGGGAAAGGGCGGCCGTGAAAGGATCGCCCCCCTGGGGGCCATGGCCGCGGCCGCCGTCACCGAATATTTGGCCAGAAGCCGGCAGACACGGAATATTCAAAAGAAACAAGCTTTGTTTCTGAATCTGAAAGGCGGTGCGCTGACGGACCGGGCGGTCCGCGACATCGTCCGGAAATACTGTCTGGAGGCCGGCACCAAGGAGATTTTATCGCCCCATGGCTTTCGACATAGCTTTGCCACCCATCTGCTGGATAACGGTGCTGACTTGCGGGCTGTCCAATCCCTTCTGGGGCATCGGCGCATTTCGTCAACTCAGATCTATACCCATGTCTCAAGAACAAAACTGAGAAAGATCTATCATAAAGCCCATCCGAGGGCAAATTGAGTCACCGTTGAACCATGATTACGAAACCTATTTCAAGGAAGAGATAAAATATTTGAATTTAATCATAATTCGTACAAATTACTGTTGAAGTTGTTAAATATTTTCTGTATACTTTGTTTCAGGAACTTTTATGAGGCTGCACAACGAATGTTCAGCCTTCGTTTATGCCCTTTTCCGGGCATATAAAAGGGTTGCATAACAAAGAAATTGACCAAATCATACAATTGAAAGAAATGCAGGAGGAACCATAATGAAGAATCTTTTAGAAAAATCAAGAACCTTGAACAAGCTTATGCAGAAGGCATCGGGAAATCCGGTGGAGTTTACGGGGATGGCCCGTGTTTTAGGAGACCTGATCGATGCCAACGTCTATATTACTGGCCGGACCGGCCGGCTGCTGGGCTTTTCATTCATGGATGATTTTATCTGTCCGGTCATCCAAAAGAATTTTGAGGAATCCGGCAACATTTCGGAAATGCACAATGAATCGCTGCTTCGTGTCCCTCAGACCATGGTCAACATGAAGAGCGAAAAGAATATCTGCATTCTGCAGAATCCGGAAAAAGATGCCCAATGCCCCTACACAGGCAAAGTAACCACCATCGTTCCCATTGTTGTCAGCGGACACCGCCAGGGAACGCTGGTCCTTACCAAATTCAACAACAACGAATTTAATTACGAGGACACTATTTTAGCCGAATACGGCGCCATGGTCATCGGTATGGAGATTTTGCGGGCCCGTTCTGAACGCATTGAAGAGGAAGCACGCCAGAAGGCGGCGGTCCAGATCGCTATCGGCACCCTTTCGTATTCCGAGCAGGAAGCCATTGAACATATTTTCGAGGAGCTCAATGGCAAAGAAGCGCTTTTGGTTGCCAGCAAAATCGCAGACCGCGTCGGGATCACCCGATCGGTCATCGTCAATGCGCTGCGCAAATTCGAAAGTGCCGGCGTCATCGAAACCAAGTCCCTCGGTATGAAGGGAACTTATATTCGGGTGCTGAACGACAACCTTCTTGAGGAGCTGGAAAAGCGCAAAGCTAAATGATCCTTGAATTGAAGCGGAGGTGCCGGGAGTTCATCCTGCAGCCTCCGCTTTTTATTTGGCGGATAAAAAACAAATTGTCAAGAGCAGGGGACCTATGTTATAATCACAAATGGTGTAAAAATACACACGTCTGCGGACTGGCGGCAGGGTGCCTTCGGGTCTGAGGCCGGGGAGATGCGGGCGGAGGAAAAAACAATCAAGGAGGTGTTTACATGGGCGTTATTTCAATGAAACAACTATTGGAAGCTGGGGTACACTTCGGGCATCAAACCCGTCGCTGGTGTCCCAAAATGGCACCCTACATTTTTACGGAACGGAACGGGATCTATATCATCGATCTGCAAAAAACCGTAAAGAAAGTCGACGAGGCTTATGAATTTATTCGCAGCACCGTCGCGGACGGCAAACACATTATGTTTGTAGGGACCAAGAAACAGGCTCAGGAAACGGTGAAGGAAGAAGCTGAACGCAGCGGCATGTTTTTCGTGAACGAGCGTTGGCTGGGCGGGACATTGACCAACTATCCCACCATCCAAAAACGGATCCAACGTCTGAAGACCCTTGAAAAAATGCAGGCAGACGGTGTTTTTGAAGTTCTGCCGAAAAAAGAGGTTGCCAAGCTGCTGGGAGAAATGGAGAAACTGGAACGTTTCCTGGGCGGCATCAAGGACATGCCCGGACTGCCCGGCGCGATCTTCGTGATCGACCCCCGCAAAGAGCACATTGCCATTGCTGAGTGCCGTCGTTTAGGCATTCCCATCGTCGGCATTGTGGATACCAACTGCGATCCGGACGAAATCGATTATGTGATTCCCGGAAACGACGATGCGATCCGTGCGGTCAAACTTCTGACAGCAAAGATGGCAGATGCCGTCATCGAAGCCAATCAAGGCCGGATGGCCCAAGAAGCCGCTCAGATGGCAGCTGACGATACAACCGAAGAAGCTTAATGGTTTAGGGGTGGCCAGGGGAATACGCCCCTGGCTGCTTTTTTGTCCGGAAAGGGTCTTGGGTATCCATTAGGAAAAGCAACGGTCAAGGACCGTCATAAAATACATAAGGAGGTTTGTTGCACATGGTAACAGCCGAAATGGTAAAAGAACTGCGTGAACGGACAGGCGCCGGCATTGTGGATTGCAAGAAGGCACTTACAGAAAAAGACGGGGACGTCGAAAAAGCAATTGAATTTCTGCGTGAAAAAGGATTAGCCGCCGCGGCAAAAAAATCCGGACGCATCGCCGCAGAGGGTGTCTGCGAATCTTATATCCACGGCGGCGGCCGAATCGGCGTGCTGATCGAGCTGAACTGCGAAACCGACTTCGTAGCTAAAACGGATGCCTATAAAAGCTTGGCGAAGGACATCTGCATGCAGATAGCCGCTTCCAAGCCTGAATATGTCCGCCGCGAAGACGTTCCCCAGGAAGTTGTGGACAAGGAAAAAGAGATTTTCACCCAGCAGGCCATGAATGAAGGCAAGCCTGCCGCTGTGGTCGAAAAGATGATCACCGGCCGGATCGAAAAATACTACAAAGAGATCTGCCTCCTTGAACAGCCCTTTATCAAGGATCCCGATAAAACGGTGAATCAGCTGATTGTCGATAAGATCGCCACCATCGGCGAAAACATCAACGTTCGCCGGTTTGTGCGCTTCGAGCTTGGTGAAGGCCTCGAAAAACGTCAAAATAATTTTGCCGAAGAAGTTATGGCTCAGACGAAATAATTCAATATGCGGCCCCTTTTTGCAAAACAAAAAGGGGCTTCATAACAGTTTGGGCGGGATATGCATAAAGATTCCATAGGCCGGTTCAGCTTATGACGCCTCCGATCGATCCCAGGCAGCAGACCGGCATTTGATGGAGGTAAAGAGGATTTTTCTAAAAGACGTAGAAATCTAGGTTTATGAAAATGGGGGCGTAGATCAATGACGAAGCCAAAATACCAAAGGGTGATCATCAAGCTCAGCGGAGAGGCGCTGGCCGGTGCACAGCCGTTTGGGCTGGAGCATCACACCTTGGATTCAATCGCGCATCAAGTAAAGGATCTGGTTGAAGCAGGGATTCAGACGGCAATCGTGGTCGGAGGCGGCAACATCTGGCGCGGTATTTCCGGCAGTCAGCGCGGCATGGACCGGGCCACCGCCGATTACATGGGAATGCTGGCCACCAGCATCAATGCGCTGGCTTTGCAGGATGCCCTGGAAGCCCACGGTATTCAGACCCGGGTCATGTCGGCCATTGAGATGCGGCAGATTGCAGAACCCTATATTCGCCGGCGTGCGATCCGGCATCTGGAAAAAGGCCGGGTTGTCATTTTTGCGGCAGGAACCGGGAATCCCTTTTTCTCAACGGATACCACCGCAGCGCTGCGGGCTGCCGAGATCGATGCAGAAGTGATCTTGATGGCCAAGAAGGTGGACGGCGTTTATGACAATGACCCGGTCAAGGATCCCACCGCCCAAAAATTCGAAAGTTTATCGTATATCGAAGTGCTGAACCGCGGCCTGAAGGTCATGGACTCCACCGCCATCAGCCTTTGTATGGACAACAACATTCCTATTGTCGTATTTAGTATTCTTGAAGAGGGAAATATCCTGAAAGCAGCTATGGGTGAAAAAATCGGAACAACCGTAGGGAGGGTTAACGAATGTTAAAAGAAATTCTGAACGATGCTGAAGACCGCATGAAAAAATCCGTTGAAGTCCTGCGAAAAGAGCTGGCAACGGTCCGGGCCGGCCGAGCCAACCCTGCGATCCTGGATAAAATCGTCGTTGAATATTATGGCGCGGCGACCCCTTTGAATCAGCTGGCGAATATTTCCGCTCCCGAGCCTCGGATGCTGACGATCCAGCCTTGGGATAAAACAGCCATTACCGCCATTGAGAAGGCGATCCAGAAGTCCGACCTTGGGATCAATCCCAGCAACGACGGCGCGCTGATCCGTTTGGCGATTCCGCAGCTCACTGAGGAACGGCGCCTTGACCTGGTGAAAACCACCAAGAAGAAAGGCGAAGAATGCCGGGTAAGCATCCGTAATATCCGCCGGGACGCTATGGAAAAAATCAAATCCACTGAAAAGGCCAAGACCTGTTCGGAAGACGATGCAAAGAAGGCCAATGAGGAGTTGCAGAAGCAAACCGACAAGCACATCAAAGAAATTGACAAGGTCTTGGAAAATAAAGAAATCGAAATCATGGAAGTCTAAGCATGGATGCTTTTCTGTGGTTGGGACTGACGGTCCAAGAGGCAGAGGCCCAGGCAGAAGCTCTCGGCCTCTCCTGTGTTTTTCAAGACACCCGAGATCCAAAGCAAAAAGAGGAAGGCCTTGTGGGCAAAGTGGTGCGAGTGCGGCAGCAAGGACAACAAATAGAGCTTGTCATCGGTTATTTTTCCCCTTCCGCCTGTTAACAGCGAATCCCCGGCCGACTTGGACCGTGCCGGGGATCCTTCTTAATACGCAGTCCAAAGGAGCCATGCGCAACCCATCAAAAAGGAGATGCTGCGATGAAAGACGAAAAGCAAGGGAACCCTCGCCATGTAGCCATCATCATGGACGGAAACGGCCGCTGGGCACAGGCACAGGGCTTGCCCCGCGCTCTTGGACACAAGGCGGGAATGGAGTCTTTGCGAAGCATCGTGGAAGCTTGCCCCGATCTGGGGATCGAATATCTGACCGTTTATGCGTTTTCAACCGAAAACTGGAAACGCCCAAGGCTTGAGATTGAAGCTTTAATGCGCCTGATGTCGGAATACATCGATTCTGAATTGGATCGGCTGAACCGAAAGGGTGTATCGATTCGCATCCTTGGGGATATCCAACCGATTCCCGCCGCGCTTCGGTCAAAAGTCGAAGGTGCGGTGGCGATGACCTCCGGCAACCAAGGGCTGAGGTTTTCCATCGCTTTGAATTACGGCGGCCGGCAGGATATTCTGCAGGCGGCGCAGGCCTTGGCAAAACGCGCGCTTCATGGGGAAGACCCGGACCGGTGGACGGAAGAGGATCTTCAGAAATGCTTGTATACCGGGGACATGCCGGATCCTGATCTGATGATCCGGACGGGCGGCGATCTGCGGATCAGCAATTTTTTGCTATGGCAGCTGGCGTATTCTGAGCTTTGGACGACATCGACCTACTGGCCTGATTTTACACCGGAGCACCTGGCCGGAGCGATTCAAGATTATTGCGGCCGTCAGCGGCGCTTTGGAGGGATTTAAATGCTTTGGACCCGTATAATCAGTGCCGTGATCGGAATCCCGATCATTTTGGGACTGGTGTATCTCGGCGGTGCATATTTCCTGATCGGAATCGTGGTCCTGGCCATTCTGGCGATGGTTGAGATGCGACGGATGCTGATTCGGATGGGGCGGCAGGACATGCCAGTCTTTCTTTGGGTCGGCGCGATCCTTTTTCCAGTCCTGCTGTATTTTCAACCGATCTGGCTGCCAAGCTTCACGGCTTTCTTTGTGCTTTCCGGCGGTCTGGTCTGTCTGGGCCAATATCCCAGAATCACCTTTCAGGATATCGGCGCCAATTTCTTTGGCATACTCTATGTTGCATTTGGTTTTGCCCATTTTATTCTTCTGCGCGAATCAGAACAGGGACTGCAGCTGGTCATGTACGCCTTGATCGTGATTTGGTGTACCGACAGCGGCGCCTATTTTATCGGGAAGAATTTTGGCCGGCGGCCGTTTTTCCATCGGATAAGCCCTAAAAAAACCTGGGAAGGCGCCATTGGCGGACTGGCATCGGGCGTCTTGGGCGCAGTCATTTTCTGCTATGCGGCCTCAAGGTATCAGGCGTCCTTCGATCACCCGGCCCTGATGCTGTGGGCATCGCCTTTTCTCTCGATAGCCGGACAATTGGGGGATTTATTTGAAAGCGCTCTGAAAAGGCAGGCCCGCCTAAAGGATTCCAGCAGGATCATCCCGGGCCATGGAGGGATCCTGGACCGGTTCGACAGCGCCCTCTGGGTCATGCCGATGCTATACCATTGGATTCTTCTGTATCACACCGTTTTTGCGGGCTGATCCCTTCGGAACGGTTTGGCAGTCAAGGTGAAAGGAACCCAATATGATGAATATCATCGTAACCATCATCGTTTTAGGGATTATTGTTCTTATTCATGAACTAGGCCATTTCTGGGCTGCCAGGAGCATTGGCGCTTCCGTGCTGGAGTTTTCCATAGGCATGGGCCCCAGAATCTATAAATATGAAGGAAAGTCCACGGTTTTTTCCTTGAGGGCGATCCCTTTGGGCGGATATTGCATGTTTGATCCGGATACCAAAAAGCTGGATCCCGCAGGACGCCCGGCCTCCATTCTGGGACGTCCCGCCTGGCAGAAAATCCTGGTTTCCCTGTCCGGACCAGCCATGAACTTTGTTTTGGCGATCCTGATCCTGACGATGCTGTTCACCCTTGTAGGGGTTCCGGCCGGCTACCAGCCGGTCATCGGCGAGGTGGAAGCCGGCAGTCCGGCGGACCTGGCGGGAATGCAGGCGGGGGACCTGATCGAAGCGATCCAGGGGCAGCCCGTTTCGGACTGGCAGCAGATGGGCGATCTTCTCCAGGAACAGAGTCACGGAGACGAAGTCAGCATCACAGTCCAAAGAGAAGGCCAGTCCCTGGAGCTGCGCATGGCGCCGCTATATGATGAATCTGAGGGAAGATGGATGGTTGGCATCACGGTGGACACCCGTAAAGCCATCTTGACACGGTACAGTTTCCCCCAAGGGTTGATCATGGGGATCAAACAGACGATGGCCCTCTGCGCGATGATGCTAACGTCCATCGGACAGTTGATTTCAGGACAAGCCAGCGTCAGCGAGAACCTTTCCGGGCCGGTGGGGCTGATCCAAATCATCAGCGATACGGCAAAGAGCGGGTTTCTGAATACGATTTATCTGACCGCCTTTTTATCGATCAATCTGGGCCTTTTGAACCTTTTGCCTGTTCCAGCGCTGGATGGAGGGAACATTGTGATCTATCTGATTGAAATGGTTCGCAGAAAAGCCATGGACCAAGACAAGGAAGGCTTGATTCATCTGGTTGGTTATATCCTTCTGCTGGCTATGATCCTGATTCTGACTTATAAAGACATCATGAAACTTATCGGCAGCTGACGCGAGTCGCGAACAGAGGGATGTGTAATGATCAGAGCTGAAAGTGAATTTTCGATTTTCCGGCGGCGCAGCCGGCCGATCCATGTGGGCAGCATCGGGATCGGCGGCGACTATCCGATTTCGGTGCAATCCATGACCAACACACCGACGGCGGATGCCGGTCGCACCTTGGCTCAAATCCGGCAGCTGTATGAAGCCGGATGTGATCTGGTGCGCATCGCTGTGCCGGATCGGGAGGCTGCGGCAGCGGTCGCGGACATTGTTAAGCAATCGCCGATACCGGTTATTGCGGATATCCATTTTGATTACAAACTCGCATTGGACGCGATCCGCGGCGGCATCCACGGTCTGCGGCTCAATCCCGGCAATATCGGGGCAGCCTGGAAGGTGGCGGAGGTGGTCAAGGCCGCGTCTGAACGCCAGGTTCCGATCCGGATCGGCGTGAATGGAGGCTCTCTGGAAAAGCGGTTCCTGGAAAAGTACGGGGGACCGACGCCGGAGGCTCTTGTTGAAAGCGCCATGGAGCATGTCCGGATCCTTGAAGCCCTTGATTATCATGAAATCAAGATATCCCTGAAGGCCTCCAGGGTGCCGGTGATGCTGGAAGCCTACCGCCAGATCAGCACACTCGTGGATTACCCGTTGCATTTGGGAGTCACCGAGGCTGGCTTGCCTGAATATGGTATTATAAAATCAGCCGTGGGGATCGGCAGTCTGCTTGCCCAGGGAATCGGTGATACCATCCGGGTTTCTCTGACCGGAAGCCCTGTTGCCGAGGTGCCGGCCGGCCGGCAGATCCTGCAGAGTCTTGAGCTGCTTCCCGGAGGGATCCAGGTGATTTCCTGTCCGACCTGTGGCCGGACTCAAGTGGATCTGGCCGCCATTGCCCGGGAGGTTTCATCCCGTCTCAATGCCATGCCTGAATTAAAAGGCAGAACCCTTACCATCGCGGTTATGGGGTGTGTGGTCAATGGACCCGGCGAAGCCCGTGAAGCGGATCTGGGGGTTGCCTGCGGCAAGGGCTGCGGCGTGATTTTCCGCAAAGGCGAGCGTCTGGACACGGTCCCCGAATCCGAGATCGCAGAAGCTCTGATTGTCGAAATACTTAAATATGAGGGAGTAAATCATCATGCGTTTTAGTCAAATGTTTTCACCGACTTTGAGGGAAACCCCGGCGGAAGCCGAAGTGATCAGCCACAAGCTCCTGGTCCGGGCGGGTTTCATCCGGAAATCCTCAGCGGGTATTTATTCTTATTTGCCCTTGGGACAGAGGGTTCTTAAAAAAATTGAAACCATCGTACGTCAGGAGATGGATGGCAGCGGCAGCCAGGAAATTATGATGCCGATCCTTCAGCCGGCAGAGCTTTGGCTGGAATCCGGACGATGGTATGTATACGGCGGCGAACTGATGCGGCTGAAAGACCGCCATGACAGGGATTTCTGCCTTGGACCGACCCATGAGGAGCTGATCACCGCTCTGGTTCGGGATGAACTGAATTCCTGGCGCCAGCTTCCTTTGCGCTTGTATCAGATCCAGAATAAATACCGTGATGAACGACGTCCCCGTTTCGGGCTGATGAGGGGGCGGGAGTTCGTTATGAAAGACCTGTATTCCTTTGACCGCGACGAAGCCGGGCTGGATATCAGCTATCAGGAAATGTTTGATGCCTATGTCCGTGTGTTTTCACGCTGCGGTTTGGATTTTCGTTCGGTGGAAGCGGACAGCGGCGCCATTGGAGGCAGCTTTACGCATGAATTCATGGTCCTTGCCGAATCCGGCGAGGCTGAAATCATCTATTGCAGCGCGTGCAGCTATGCCGCTGATGGGGAAATCGCTGCCGCAAAGATGCCGTCTCCTCAGGAAGCCGAAGAAGGGGAAATCACGCTGGTGGCGACGCCGGGACAGGAAACGATCCAGGAAGTGGCCGCATACCTTCAGATTCCTGAAAGCAGCCTGATCAAGACGCTATTCTATAAAGCGGACGGCAAAATCGTCTGCGTCCTGCTGCGGGGAGACCGGAGCCTTAATGAAATCAAACTGAAAAACACGCTGAATTGCTTTGAACTGGACATGGCGGATCATCAGGACGTTTTGAAAATCACCGGCTGCCAGCCCGGATACGTCAGCCCGATCGGTCTGACGGGCAGCATTCCGGTTTATGCGGATGACGAAGTCCGGCTGATGGTCAACGGCGTCGCCGGCGCCAACCAGAAAGACTATCATTTCAAAAATGTAAAACCGGGCAGGGATTTCAAGATCGACGCGACCGGGGATTTCCGTCAGGTTCAGTCTGGCGATGCTTGCCCGAAATGCGGCAAAAAATTAAACTCCGCCCGCGGCATCGAAGCCGGCCAGGTCTTCAAGCTGGGGACAAAGTACAGTGAAAAAATGAATCTGTATTATACCGATGAAAACGGCGAGAAACAACTTGTGGTCATGGGCTGTTACGGCATCGGCGTCAGCCGAACCCTGGCCGCAGCCGTTGAACAAAATTACGATAAAGACGGCATCATCTGGCCGATCGCCATTGCGCCCTACCATGTGGTGGTTGTTCCCACGGCCATAGATGGGGAGATTTTCCAAACGGCCATGGACTTGTATGAGAAGCTTATGGGGTCTGGTGTGGAAACGGTGATCGACGACCGGGACGAACGGGCTGGCGTGAAGTTCAAGGATGCGGACCTGATCGGTTATCCCATCCGCATCACCGTTGGGAAAAAATGGACCGAAGCCGGTCAATTTGAATTAAAGCAGCGCCGGGAGAAAGAGGCGGAGCTGCTGACTCCCCAAGCTGCAATCGAAAGGGTATTGTCCCTGATCGCGGCCGGCACAACGTCCGCTTAACGCGAAGCGCGCCTCACCGAATGCAAACAATGCGACAGGAGGGATACGTCATGGAGCAAGACATTATGGTCGTGGTCAAGCTGCTGATTTCGGCAGCTTTGGGCGCGTTCATCGGATATGAAAGAGAACGGCAGAATCGTTGGGCTGGCTTTCGTACCCACATTCTTGTCTGTATGGGCTCATGCCTGATCATGATAACCTCGATTGAGGTTGCTTCGATCTACGCAGGTGTATTAGATGCGGATCCCGGTCGTTTGGGTGCACAGGTTGTCAGCGGCATCGGATTTCTGGGGGCAGGAACGATCCTGCATTCCCCGTCAAGGATCCGCGGACTCACCACGGCAGCCACCTTGTGGATCATGGCAGCCATCGGTCTGGCCGTCGGTGTCGGCCTGTATTGGGCCGCCATTGCGGCGACCTTATTAGCCTATGTGGTCCTTGACTATTTCAGGATCGTGGAGTCCAGGATCAAAAAGGTCCAGAGCTTTGACATTTGGAATATCGAATTTTTCATTGAATCCGACCATGACGGACTGCAGGGCTTTTTCCAGTTCGTTGAGCAGTATGATCTGGCGGTGAAAAGCATTAATCTGTCCAAAAAGGAATTGGGAACCCACGTGATCGTAGACATCAAAGCGCCTCATGAATTTGATGAATCCAATTTCATCTCGGATTTGCAGCGGTTGCTGAAAGTCAGCACGGTCCGTCTCAAGAAAAACATTTAAGATAATCAGGGAGGAGGCAGTGTATGGTTCCAACACCCTGGCAGCGTTGTGTGCAGGAAGCACAGCTGCCCCAAGAAACAGCACAGCGCCTGAATGGGCTGTCTATAAAAAAAATAACAGTTTCCCAGGCAGATCATGCTTGGGAAATCTCTTTTGCCAACCCATTCGAAGTGACCGAAACCGACCGGCGGCTGGCTGAGGAATTGCTTCACAATGTTTTTGGCAAGGATCTGAAATTCAGGCTGGAATTTGAGAAGCGAGAAAAAATCCCAGACCTGAAAGGAATGCTGCAGGATATCGACCACAGCGCTTTGGAGTTGATCAGCGTCGAGGCCGAAGACGAAATCTGCAACGAGCGGTATCGAGAAAAAATACAACAAGCCGGCCGGGAACCGGGCGAGGCCAAGGAAAACCGCCCGCAAGTCATCCTGGGCAAAAAAATTACCGGAACACCCCGCCCGTTGTGCGAGCTTCAGGAAGAAAGCGCCAATTGCGTGGTTCAGGGACGCGTCTTCAAAATCAAAGACTGCAGGAAACTCAAAGCAGGGACCATGCTTTACGATTTTGACATTACCGACAACACCAATTCGATCAAGGTCAAGATGTTCATCGATCCGGAACGCAACCGGAAATTCAATCCCGAATGGCTATCATCCGGATCCTGGTATCGGTTCAAAGGGAATGTGAAGCATGATCAGTACACCCAGGAATTGACCCTGTTTCCCAACGATATCATGACCGTTGAGGTGACCGGCCGGATCGACGACGCGCTAGAAAAACGCGTCGAGCTGCACATGCACACCAAACTCAGCGCCATGGATGCGGTCAGCACCACGGAGGAGCTCATTAAGCAAGCCATTGCCTGGGGCCATGAGGCCGTGGCCATCACAGACCACGGCGTGGTGCAGGCATTTCCAGAGGCAATGAAGCGAGCCAAGGTCGGAAACGATGGCAAACTGCCGCCCATCAAGGTAATCTACGGACTGGAGGGGTATCTTGTCGAAGGGGACGGGAGCCAGTTCATGGCCGCATCCAAGACAAAGAAATCCAGGAAAAAGCAGGAACCGGAGGAAGGCAGCGGCACCGACCGCGACGAAAAGGCCGATCGCAGAGAAAGCTGGCACATCATTCTGCTGGCCAAAAACATGACCGGGATACGAAATCTATATAAACTGGTAACCTTGTCCCACCTCCATTATTTTTATAAAAAACCGCGCATCCCCCGGGTGGAGCTGGAGAAATACCGGGAAGGCCTGATCATCGGCTCAGCCTGTGAGGCGGGGGAGCTTTACCAGCAGATCCTGAACCGGGCTTCGGATGAAATGGTCGAGAAAACCGCACGGTTTTATGATTATCTCGAGATCCAGCCCATCATGAACAATGAATTCATGATCCGGGAAGGAAGCGTCCGAAATGCAGAAGAATTGAGGGACATCAATCGTCGGATCGCTGAGCTGGGAAGAAAATTAAATATTCCGGTGGCTGCCACCGGCGATGTGCACTTCCTGAACCCGGAAGACGAAGTCTATCGCCGGATCCTGCTGGCCGGGCAGGGGTACGGGGATGCCGATACCCAACCGCCCCTCTATTTCAAGACAACCGCGGAAATGCTTGAAGAATTCAGTTATTTGGGGGAAGAAGAGGCCCGGCGGGCGGTGATCGAGGTTCCTCGGCAGATTGCGTCCAAAGTGGAATTCCTGAATCCGATTCCCGAGGGACTGCAAACCCCCAAAATCGAAGGTGCCGAGGAAACGGTCAAGGACATGGCCGCGAAAAAAGCTGCTGCGTTGTATGGCGATCCGCTCCCCGAGCTGGTGGCGAAGCGCCTGGACAAAGAATTGGGCTCCATCATCAAGTATGGCTATGCCGTTCTCTATCTGATCGCCCACAAGCTGGTCAAGCACTCCAATGAGGATGGTTATGTGGTCGGCTCCCGGGGTTCGGTGGGTTCTTCTTTTGTGGCCTTTCTGACCGATATCACGGAAGTCAATCCACTGCCGCCCCATTATCTCTGTCCGGATTGCCATAGGGTCCAGTTGGGCGATGATACCCTGTACGGATGCGGATCGGATATGCCGGATATGGACTGCCCCCATTGCGGTGCCCGGATGGGCAAGGATGGCTTCAACATACCTTTTGAGGTGTTTTTAGGCTTTGAAGGGGATAAGGTGCCGGATATTGACTTGAATTTTTCCGGGGAATACCAGACCCAGGCACAGAAATACACCGAGACCCTTTTCGGGGCCAAAAACGTGTTTAAGGCGGGGACCATTTCTACCATCGCGGATAAAACGGCTTTCGGCTTCGTCAAGAATTATTTTGCGGACCGGAAACTGCCGATCCGTGATTCAGAAGTAGAAAGGCTGGTCCAGGGCTGCGCAGGTGTCAAACGGACCACGGGCCAGCATCCGGGAGGTATCGTGGTTCTGCCGATGGGCGATGAGATCACCAACTACACACCGGTTCAGCATCCGGCGGATGATGTGAACTCTGAATTCATCACGACCCATTTTGAATATCACGCCATCGACAACTGTCTCGTGAAACTCGACATTCTAGGCCATGACGATCCGACGATCATCCGGCTGCTGGGGGACATGACCGGTGTCAATATTCGCATGATCCCTCTGGATGAACCGAAGGTTTTATCCTTGTTCACCGGTCCGGAAGCCCTCGGTCTGTCGAAAGAGGACAGCGGCCTGGAAACAGGCTCTCTGGGTTTGCCGGAATTCGGCACCTCTTTTGTCCGCGGCATGCTGATGGATACCCAGCCGGCGACCTTTTCGGACCTGGTCCGGATCAGCGGATTTTCTCACGGTACCGATGTGTGGCTCGGCAACGCCAAGGATATCCTGAAGTCGGGGCTGGGCACCATGAAGGAAGTCATTGCCGCACGGGATGACATCATGATTTACCTGATTCAGGCAGGGGTTTCGCCGAAGCATGCTTTTAAGATCATGGAGCAAGTCCGCAAAGGAAAGGGTTTGAAGCATGATGATATTGCCGCCATGGAGGAAGCCGGCGTACCGGATTGGTATATCCAATCCTGTCAGAAGATCAAATATATGTTCCCTAAAGCCCATGCGGTGGCCTATGTGACCATGGCTTTTCGCATCGCTTGGTTCAAGGTGTACCATCCACTGGCGTTTTATGCCGCCACATTCTCAGTCCGTGGCGGCGGGCTTGAAGGCAGCGTGGCAGCCGGTGGTTTGCCGAAGGTTGAGAAGGCTATGGAAGAAATCCGAAGAAAACGCGAGAGCAAGGAACAAACTGCTAAGGATGAAGATCTATACACGATGCTGGAGCTGGCCAGAGAGATGATGCTGCGAGGCTATCGCTTCCAGCCGGTGGACCTGAACAAATCCCATCAAAACCGTTTCAAAATTGCGCCGGATCAAAGTTCCCTCCAGCTGCCCTTCACATCCCTCAGCGGCCTTGGCCCCAATGTGGCCCATAGCATCGTGGCTGCGCGAAATAACAAACCCTTCCTATCGGTGGACGACCTTCGGGTCAGGGGCAGGGTTGGGAAAAGCGTCATCGACATCTTAAGGCAGCAGGGCGCCCTGGAGGGTCTTCCGGAAAGCGATCAGCAAACCCTCTTCTGACGGTTCCCGATGCCGGCGCTTTAACCGGACGAACCGAGAACCCTCTTGAAAAGAGCGGGGATTTGCAGTATGCTGTTTCAGCAAGTCTTATCGAGGAGTTGATCCAATGGCAATCCAAGTGACCTCGTTGATCGAGAATGAGAGGCTCGACGAAACATTGCTCTGTGAACACGGAATCTCCATGCTGGTGGAGACACCGGATCTGCGGATTCTTTTTGATACCGGTGCAACTTCCGCATTTCTTGACAATGCAGAAACACTGAACATCGATTTGTCGAAAATCGATTATGTGGTTTTAAGCCATGCCCACAATGATCATACCGGAGGCCTTCGCTGCCTCTGCCAAAGCACACGCCGGAAGTTCGAGCTGGTGCTGAATCCTTGTTTCTTCAGCAAAAAATTCGTAAAGAACGGGGATTTCCTGAAGTATATCGGCAATGACTTTTCTGAAGAGTATTTGCAGATCGAAAATATAAAAACCACCTTCCCGTTGACGGACACCTTCCAGCTGGCGCCGAATGTATTCATCTTCTCCAATTTTGAAAAACTCAGCGATTTCGAAGCGCAGGAGCCCCAATACATGATGCTCAGCGGCGGTGAATACAAAGCCGATACCTTTCCTGAAGAACAGGTTCTGGGAATCAGGACTTCCAAAGGCCTGATTCTGTTGACCGGCTGTTCCCATTCCGGCATTGTCAACATTTGTGAAACCATTCGGAGACGCATGAAGGAACCGATCTTTTCCGTGATCGGCGGACTGCACCTCAAGGGAGCGGATTTGGACAGGATCAAACAGACGGCTGCTTATTTTCAGGAGAACGACATTTGCAAGCTATATGCCTGCCATAGCACCGGGCATGATGCCATGACCTATCTCTCCCTGGAGGGATCGGAGCATCTGAGAATTCCATCCGGAGAAGTGGTTCGATTCGAATTTGAGTAACGTTGAAAGGCCCCAAGGAACCCCGCTTTATATGGATGATGTCCCGAAGCCTTCGGAAACGCAGCCCGTTTTCTGAAGGCTTTTTACTGAGAAGCATCTATGGAGACGGAGCGGATTATGCTATAATAAATGAGCTATGCAGTAATCAGGCGGAGCCTGGAGGACGAAGCGGGACGCCCCCTGCTCCCCGGCCTGCGGTTCCGACGGAAAGTGAAAGAACCCATGATCCATAAGATGATGATCGATGCGATCGAAACAAGCTATATCGACGTTGGGCAGGGAAAGACACTCCTGTTGCTCCATGGGTGGGGCGCCAGCAAAGAAGCCTTCAGTCCGGTCATTGAAGAACTGAAGGCCCGGTACCGTATCATCGCACCGGACTGGCCCGGCTGCGGGCAAACCCCGGAACCGACGGTTCCGTGGACTGTGGATGACTATCGCTTATTTTTGGAGAAATTTATCAGCGTTCTGGATCTGCGGGATATCACGGCTCTGGGACATTCCCATGGCGGCCGCGTCCTCATCCGATGGGCCTCGACCCGACCGCCGGTCCTGAAAAAACTGATTCTGGTGGACAGTGCCGGCATTCGGTCCAAACGGGGGATTGGCTGGTACTTTCGGGTATACACTTATAAGGCCGGCAAAAGCCTCCTGAAGATCCCGTTCCTCGGAGAAAAGCTTGGCCCCGCCATCAAAAAACGACAGGCAAAAGCCGGCTCCGAGGATTATCGGAACGCTTCGCCGCGTATGAAACAGACGATGTCAAAAGTACTAGGGGAAGATATGCGCCCATCGATGCCCCAAATCGCTGTGCCGACCCTTCTGATCTGGGGGGACCGGGACACGGCAACGCCTTTAGAAGACGGCCGGATGATGGAAAAACTGATCCCGGGCGCGGGACTGGCTGTTCTGAAACCGGCCGGCCATTACTCGTATCTGGACCAGCTGCCTCAATTTCTAAGAATCGTTGCATATTTCATGGAGCACTGACCCTGTTCACCCCCCATTGAAATTTGTCTGAAAATAAGGAGGTCGTCACCCTTGGCGCTCTATATTGCATTGCTGATCATCAGCTTTACCTTCTATATCTGGACGGATCTCCGCAGACACATCCATATGATGCAGTTGAATTCTTACCGGAATGAACGGTTTTTTGACTGGATGAAAGACCAGAAGCGTACCGAGGCCAGCTATGTGATGTTTGGCCTGATCATCGCAAACCTGACGTTCACAAAAATGCTTGCGCCCAATATTTATCTGCTGATGCACGCCACGCTTTTCCTGGTGCTTAGGGTCATCCGCAAGAAACAGCAGGAGAAAAAGCCGCTGGTGTTTACCTGGAGGGTCAGGCGTCTGTTGGTGACCTTCACCGTTCTATGCACAGTGATGTTTTTAGCCCTGTGTTATCTTTTTCGGGCGACGGTTACCTATGACATTACGTTCCTCCTTGGGATCGTCAACCTGTTCCTGCCGGTCCTGCTGCTGATCGCCAACCGGATCAACCAGCCTTTTGAAAAGAAAATCGCACTGGGCTTTACCAGAGATGCCATGGAACGGCTGGCCTCCTCGCCAGATCTTAAAATCGTCGGCATAACAGGAAGCTATGGCAAGACCAGCACAAAATACATCCTTCATCAGCTTCTATCCGTAAAATACCAGGTTCTCATGACGCCGGAGAGCTTCAATACCCCCATGGGTGTGGTTCGCACCATCCGTGAAAAATTGAATGGGACCCATCAGATCTTCATCGTTGAAATGGGGGCTAAAAATATCGGCGATATAAAAGAAATCTGTGATATCGTTTCGCCGGATATGGGCATCATATCCTCCATCGGTGAACAGCACCTGGAGACCTTCAAGACGATTGAAAATGTGATCGAAACCAAGTTTGAGCTGGCGGAGGCGGTGGCCGCAAAAAAAGGCACCATGTTTCTTAATTACAATAATGAAGCCATCCGCCGGCAAAAAATCAGTGCGCCGATGGTGCGTTATGGCGTGGCCAACGGAAAGGAAACGCCCCAGAAACATTATGATGTCTGGGCAGAAAACCTGTCCAGCGGCCCTCATGGCTCAACCTTTGACCTGTGTCAGCCCGGAGGCAGTCGGATGGCTTTTGAAACCCGCCTGCTTGGGCCTCACAACGTTCAGAACATCCTGGCCGGTGCCGCGGTGGCCATGGCCTTGGGCATCCGTCTGGAACAGCTGGTCCCGGCAGTCCGGCGGCTTGAACCCGTTCCCCATCGGTTACAGATGCTGAAAAACAAAGGCCGCTACCAAATCATCGATGATGCGTTCAATGCGAATCCCGAAGGCGCAAAAGCCGCCGTCGAAACCTTGGGAACGTTTCAGGGCTTCCGGGTGCTGATCACACCGGGGATGGTTGAGCTGGGTGAAAAGGAAGAGAGCCTGAACCGGGAATTTGGTTTCCAGGCGGCCAGGCACTGCGACTATATTATCCTGGTCGGATACAATCGGGCCAAGCCCATCAAGGAAGGCGCTTTGAAAGCCGGATTCAGTGAAGACAACATTTACACAGCCAAGGATATCTATGATGCATTGAAAATGGCGGATACCCTTGCAGATGGACTAAAGCCGGAGGAAGGCCCGATGGTTGTCCTTCTGGAAAATGATCTTCCGGATAATTATCTGGAAGCATAAAAATTCAAACAAGGTCTCGGCAATGATAGGAGGATTTTCAATGAAAATCAATGTGGGTGTTTTTTTCGGAGGTAAAAGTGTTGAGCACGAAATTTCCGTCATCAGTGCGGCGCAGACCATGGCTGCCATCGATCCGGCGAAATACCAGATCGTCCCGGTTTATATTACCAAAGAGAATGAGTTCTACACCGGAGAGGCCCTGATCGAAATCAGGAATTTTGCAGACTTGCCCAAGCTTCTTGAAAAATGCCAGCGCGTGCACCTTTTGAAGGAGAAGGGCAAAACCTACCTCCTCCGGTATCCAGCCAAGCTATTCGGAAGCCCGGTCCTGACTGCGTTGGACGTCGCCTTCCCGGTTGTTCATGGGACCAATGTGGAAGATGGTTCTCTCCAAGGGTTTTTTGAATTGCACGATCTGCCCTATACCGGGCCGGACGTTTGCGCCTCCGCGGCAGGCATGGACAAATGGGTCATGAAATGCGTGCTCCAGGGTGCCGGGCTGCCGGTCCTGCCGGGTTATTGTTTCCAGAGCTCCTTGTACTACGTGAGGTCGCAGGAACTGATTGGCAAGCTGGAATCTATGTTTGAATATCCGATGATCGTGAAGCCTGTCAATCTTGGTTCCAGTATCGGAATCAGCAAAGCATCGGACACACAGAGCCTCAAGGATGCCATCGAACTGGCCGCTGCCTTCTCCGGCCGGATCCTTATTGAGCCGGTCGTGGTCGACCTCAAAGAAGTCAATTGTGCAGTCCTCGGAGATTTTGAATATACCCAGGCTTCTGCCTGCGAAGAGCCGATCCATACCGATGACATCTTAAGCTATCGCGATAAATATATGGGCGGCGCAAAGCAAAGCGCTGGCCAAGGAAGCAAAGGGATGGGCAGCGCCAAACGGAGGCTCCCTGCGGAGATCCCGGCCGAGACGGAGGAACAGATCAAGGATCTGGCCCAAAAGGCCTTCATCGCCATGAACTGCTCCGGCGTGGCCCGGATCGATTTTCTGATGGATATGACAGACGGCCAGATTTATATCAATGAACTGAACACGATTCCAGGGTCGCTGTCCTTCTATTTGTGGGAGGCGGCCGGGATGAGCTTTCCGGAATTGACGGACCAAATGATTCAACTGGCACTGAAACGGGACCGGCAGAAAAAGACGCTGGTATGGTCCAACGAAACCAATATTTTGTCCAATTTCAATGATTATGGTGTAAAAGGCGCGAAGGGTGCCAAGGGAGCAAGACTTTAATGAAATTCGATCAACCATCCGGGGGTTCATTTTTTAGCAACCATGTTCTGCAGCCGATGCTTCGATTGATGGAGACCCTGGGGGCGGCCTGCGCCGCATTGTTGGTCCTGGAACGTTTCAACCAGGATGGGTTTTTACCAATGCTGCAATGGATGACCGCTTACCCCAGGATCGCTGCAGCGAATGTTTTGATTCTTGCCAGCTTGTATGGATTGCTAAGAGCTGGCTTCCGTAAACCGTTGCTGCCGGCCAGCGTCTTTGGTTTGCTGGTCTTTGCTGTGGGAAGTGTCCACGATCTGAAGATCCTTCTGAAGGGGGAGCCTTTGCTGCCGATGGACATCCACAACTATAAAGAAGCCGCCATGATCGCCCCCAATATGAACATCCGTCTGGACCGCGGCTTCTGGATCAATCTTTTGTTTCTGGCTGCCTGCGTTGTTCTGATCTATGGCTGGGAGCGCTTTGTTCTCAAACCTTTGCCGGCGCGGCGCCGGGTGTACGCCATCCCTGCGGCGGTCCTTGCGCTGATAGGTTTGATTTCCCTTGGAAATGGCACGATCCGCAGCCATTTTGATGTGCTGGACATCCGGTATGATCAAAGCCGGAATTACCAGTACAACGGTTTTATGGTGGCATCGGTCATGAATCTGAGCGGTGCCCGGGTCAAGACACCGGCGAATTATGGCTTGGAATACTTCAAGCAGGTTTTGCAAAGGACTGAATTCAATGCGGTCGGGGAATCGGCCCAGACCGTGAAGCCCAACATCATCGTTTTGCAGATGGAGGCATACAGCGACCCCAGGTTGCTGGACGCTTCGCTGGCGTATAAACCGGATCCTTTTGATCCGCTTGAACCCTACAGGGATGCCATGCATTCATTCCACGCCCTGGCTTCGGTCCTTGGAGGCTCTACAGCCACAACGGAATTTGAGGTCTTGACGGGGTTTAATATGGCCCATGCGCCACAGGGAATCATGCCCTTTGTTCAATACATGAACCAAGACCGGCCAAGTCTGGTCTGGGATCTCAGGAACATGGGGTACCAAACCGTCGGCATCCATCCCAATACCGGAGCGTTTTATTCCCGGGATGAGGCATATCCTCACCTGGGATTTGAACAGTTCATGACCCTGGAGGATTTTAAGGATCCCCAATACGTCGGGTATTATGTCGCCGACCAGAGCACAATGGATAAAGTGATTGAAGTCTATGAAAACCGGACAGAGGACCGGCCGTTTTTCTGCTTTACCGTGACGATCCAAAACCACGGCCCATACAATCTTGAAGGGCTCGACCGTGAATATGGTGTGCAAGAGGGGGCTGTGGCGCTCAGCGATACCCAAAATCGTGAATTGCGCAATTTCGGAGCCAATCTCCAGGACAGCAGCCAGATGCTGGCGGACCTGATGACCTATTTTTCCAGGCAGGATGAACCGGTGCTTCTGCTGGCCTATGGCGATCACCAAGCCACTTGGAGCTGGTCCCAGGCCTTGCCGGCCAGTCAGGACCTGCAAGTGGCAAAATATTTGACCGAGGGCTTCTACTGGGCGAATTATCCGGTTGATTTTGAAGACCGGCCGGTGATCGGCGCGAATTATCTGGCGCCCTATCTTTTGAAATATGCAGAGCTCCCCTTACCGGAATATGACCAGATTTTACTTCAGCAAGCCGATACGGTACTGGGCTATAATCCATTTTTTGTCATGAAGAACGACCTGACCATCGCTCTGCAGCCGGACGACGCTGTCAAAACCTTCTCCCTGGTCCAGTATGACCGCATGTTCGGAAAGAATTATCTGGAAACCTTGCTGCAAAACCACGGACAATAACCATCGGCGCAAGCCGGGAAAGAGGTCATAGGGACTATGATGGAAGACCTGAACATCGGACCTGAAGAGAAGAATGCTTCGGTTCTTGGACGATGGTTTGAAGGCCCCGTACCAAGACTGTTTCTGATGCCCGCGATCCTGATCCTGGCTTTGACCGCCTTGATCGGTTTAAATAAAGAGCTTCTGCCGGCACCCGCGGCCGTCCAGCCTCCCCTGCGTCCATCCGGGCAGGAGGCAGGTCAAGGCACAACACAGGCTTATCTGGAACCGGGAGAGCTGCTAAGACTGGGGACCCGATATCATGAGGACGCCGTCCACAAAATAGTCGACCAGAAATCGGTTTTTCAAGGGAGTCTTATCCTTGTCAACCAGAAACAGAGGCTTCCAGAGGATTACCAGGCAGAGCAACTGAGGGTGATCAACGATTGGATCGATACCCTGCCGCCGGAAGCCTTGATTGTCAGCAAAGCCGGGACCATGCTCAATCAAACGGCCTCCGATGCTTTGGATCAAATGATCCGGGCTGCGGCCGACGAGGGGATCGGCGGATTCACCCTGGTGAGCGGCTATCGGTCCGTGGCCTATCAGCGGGAGCTTTTCGAAAAAAAGATTCAGAAATATATGACGGAAGGCCTGGATCGGGAATCGGCCGAGCAGGAAACCAAGGAAATCGTGGCCGTACCGGGAGAGAGCGAGCATCATACCGGGCTGGCGATGGATTTGCCGTCTCAGGAACATTTGACGCTGGAAACATCCTATGGAACCACCATTAACGGAAAATGGCTGGCCGAGAACGCCTGGAGGCATGGTTTTATCATCCGGTATCCTGAAAACAAGACGGGCATCACGGGAATATCCTTTGAACCATGGCATCTGCGCTATGTGGGCTATCCTCACAGTGAATTGATGCAGCGTGAGGGCTGGTGCATGGAAGAGTATATTCAAATCCTTCGCCAGAATCGCGGCCTTACCGCAAAGACGGCGGATGGGACGATCTGGCAGATCGATTATCAGATCCCTGAGAACGGAATGATCGTGATACCGCTGATCGTCGGGACAAAATCCTCCGGCGATGGATTGGGCGGCTACATCGTGACGGCACCGGTTTATCGACCTGCCCAGTAAAAAAATATCCCATAACGGATCCCGGGGGCTTGCGCTCTCGAAAGGGATCGGTTATGGGATTTCTTTTTCGGTGGGAGAATGATCGTCCGGTCAGCGCCGGAGGCGTTCAAAAACCTCTTTGCTGCAATTTTCCATGGAAGCAAAGGCGGCATCCACATCGGCCGCTTCGGTCATCCAGTTTGTCAGGCATACGCGGAGAGCGGGTTTGCCATAGAAGAAAGCCAGATTCGAATAAGTCACGCCTTCACTTTGCAGTTTATCCAGGATTTCCTGGATGTCTGCCTGGGTAATGCAGTGTTCCGGAAGATCCAGGGTGAAGCAGACCACGTTGCCCCGCACCTGGTTCAAGAGTCTGAAATAAGGACTGGCATTCACTTTTTGTCCATAATATTCACATAAGCCCACATTGCGTTCGCAGAGCTCGGCAAAGCCCTCTTTCCCGTAAGCCAGCAAAGAGAACCATACCGGAAGCGCTCTCAACCGGCGTGAGCCCTCAGGCGTCATATGATAGTAGGAGAACTGGGCCGGAAGGCCGGCCATTGCCGTCAGGGCATTGGTGAAGGACTGGTATTGCATGGCAGGATGCCTGCAAAGGATCACGGCCCCATCATACGGCACATTGAGCCATTTATGGGTATCCATGGTGATGGAATCCGCTGCGGCCAGGCCCTTGAAGCGATCGGCAAATCTTGGCGCGCAAGCCATCATCCCGCCAAAGGCGCCATCCACGTGGAGCCAGAATCGGTATTTCTCTTTCAAGTCCGCGATGGCGTTCAAATCATCATGATCGCCGCTGGTTGCCGTGCCCATGTTCGCAATGTAAATCAAGGGTTTTTGGGGATCACGGCTGGCTAGATAGGCCTCCAAAGCCGCCGGATCCACCGCCTCCCGTCCCGGAAGCAGCGGGAGGGCATAGACATTCCGTCCCATACCGGCCATGGACAGCGCTTTATAATTTGCACCGTGGGTCAAACCGGAAGCCACATCAGGCCGTTCAAGACCATAAAGGCCTTCTTCACTGGCGCAATGGCCGGATTGAGCGGCTGCCCACTGCCGGGCGCAAACCATGGCGGTCATGGCGCTCATGGTCGCTCCGGAAACGAAAACACCGAAAAAATCCTTTGGAAGATTCAAAAGTTCCCGAATGAATTGTATGGCTTCCGATTCGATCTGCCGGTCCACTGTTCCGGGATGGCCAAAAGCATTCTGGTCAAAGAGGGAAGTGTACCAGTCACCTGCCAGCGCGGCGGGTGTTACGCCGCCGATCACATAGCCGAAATAGCGGGAGCCCGAGCTGGCAGGAATCCAAGGCAGATATTCCTCTGTAAAAAGTTTTCGGACCGCCGCAGCACCGATCCCCTGCAGCGGCAGACTTCGCAGGGGAAGCTCCTGATAAACCGGTGCGACGGGCCGGTCAGGCCGCTGGGCCAGAAACGCCACCGCATCCTCGTATACCTGTTTGAGAATATCCGATTGATTCTTTTGATCCTGGGAAAGTGCGTCATGCATGCTGATCCCTCCGATTAATAATATGAGCACCATCATTGTATCACAGATGGACATCGGGCAGAGCCCCTTGCTGAAATCCGGACAAATCACATAATATGCACAGAAAGTGGATATCTATAAACCATTTCAACTCAAAATGATTTTTTTTGCGCAAAATACCATATATTAGAAGAAATCTCTTGACCCTTTTAAAGAGAGGTCTATAATAAGAAAAGGTCTTTCAATCGCCGCCGGCAGAGTCAGGCGGTTTTTGCATGTAGACCCATTATGGACCGATGGATGGATGTGGAGCGTGATTTTTTTGAATCTGAAACCAAGTTTGTGGACATCTCTAAAATATTACAACCGAACTTTGGCGGTCAACGATATCATCGCGGGGCTTCTGGTGGGAATCATCGCCATTCCGCTTTCCATTGCCTTGGCGATCGCATCCGGCGCTACGCCGGAAACCGGCTTGTGGACGGCGGCCTTGGCAGGCTTCGTGGTATCCTTTCTGGGGGGCAGTCCGGTTCAGATCAGCGGACCCACCGGTGCTTTTGTTGTGATCGTCTATGGCATCATTCAGCAGTACGGCTATACCGGTCTGGTCACGGCCACCTTTATGGCCGGCATCATGATGGTTTGTTTAGGATTCGGACGAGCCGGAAGCATGATCAAATTCATTCCGTACCCCATTACCATCGGCTTCACCGCCGGCATCGCCGTGACCCTGTTTGCCGGACAAATCGGGGACTTTTTGGGACTGGCCATCGAAAAAATGCCGGCTGAATTCTTCGAAAAGCTCGCTGTCTATGCGGAGACGATCCATACCGCAAAGATACACACAGCCATTGTCGGGATCGGCTCCCTGGCAGTGATCCTGCTGTGGAACCGTTTCAACCGCTATATCCCCGGCTCCTTGGTGGCGCTGGCGGCCGCCACGTTGACGGTCAAATTCACAGGATGGAACGTGGCGACCATCGGTTCACGTTTCGGGGAGCTTTCCGCATCGCTGCCCCCGGTTGTTTTCCCGTCCCTGAACTACCAGACCGTATCCGGTCTTTTCGGACCGGCCCTTTCGATTGCGGTTCTGGGGAGCATGGAATCCTTGCTGTCCGCGGTGGTTGCCGACGGAATGACCGGGCAGAAGCACAACTCCAACATGGAATTGGTTGCCCAAGGCGCCGGCAATATCGCGTCCGCCCTGTTCGGAGGTCTGCCGGTCACTGGAGCGATTGCCCGGACGGCTGCCAATGTGCGAAGCGGCGGGAGAACATCGATCGCCGGTTTGGTGCATGCCGTTACCGTGTTATGCTGCACCTTGGTTTTTATGCCTTATGTAAAGCTTGTGCCCATGACCGCCTTGGCAGCGATCCTCTTTACAGTCTGTTATAATATGATCGAGCGACGAAGCATTCAGGAGGTTTTCCGGGCACCGAAAAGTGACATATTTGTCATGGTCATTACCTTTGCCATGACGGTGGCTTTCGACCTGGTGGCGGCCATCCAGGCGGGGCTGGTTATGGCGATGCTGCTGTTCATCAAACGGATGATGGATGTGACCAACATCAAGGAGATTACCGATGAAGCTCTGGTTTTTGACGACCGGGACGCCGACCTGCTGCCCAAGGAGCTCCAGGGCAAGGTGATCGTATATCGTCTGCAAGGCCCTTTCTTTTTCGGTGCAGCCAATTCATTTTTAAACGTGGAAAACAGTCTGGAGCGCGGCGTCAAAGCGATCATCTTCGACATGAAAGGCGCTGAAGCCATCGATGCCACCGGGATGCACGCTTTGCTGGTTTTCCTTCACACCTGCCGCAAGCACAATGTTGAATTCTTTTTAGTGGGGGCCAAGGAACAGCCCATGAAAGCCTTGGAGAAGGGCAAGATCCTGGCCTTGATCAACGAGAAGCATATCTATGCAACCAAAGCGGAAGCCATCCAATATATCAAATCGGTCCAGCAGCACCTGATCCACATGGATGAACATCCCCATCACTGGCATAAACTGCACAAAGCACCGTCATCCGGGAACAGTCTTCGCAAGCTGTGACCTTGCAGAAAGTGGCCGTCGGAAGCGTGGAAAGGACGCTTGCATGCCTCTCTATATAATGATATAATCTTTTAGAGAGTAATTGGAAGTGTTGTGACGAAAGAGTGGGATGCCCCACTCTTTCGTATTATATGTTTAAAAGGAGGGAAAGAAATGAGCATCAAACTCCTGGATCAGATTCTGGAAGCCGCTGAACCCAGGGTTGAAGCCTTAGGCTATGACCTGGCTGATCTGGAATTCGTGAAGGAAGGGGCCAACTGGTATTTGCGGTTTTTCATTGATAAGGAAGGCGGCGTGGACTTGGATGACTGCCAGAAGGTCAGTGACATGCTTTCGGATTGGCTCGATGAAACAGATCCCATTCCTCAAGCCTATTTCCTTGAAGTTTCTTCTCCCGGGATCGAACGGGTTTTAAGAAGGGATAAGGACTTTCTCCGGTTTGCCGGCTCAGCCGTTGCGGTCAGATTATTCGGACCCTGGCAGGGGCATAAACAATACGAAGGTATTTTAGGAGAAGCTACGGCCACTGACCTGTCGATTACCGACGGCCAAGGACAGATCCTCAAGATCCCCAGGGATATGATCTCGAGGGTGAACTTGGTCTGGAAAGATATTAAGGAGGGATGAATAGGCAATGAATATGGAATTGATGTCCGCACTGAAGGACTTGGAAAAAGAAAAAGGGATTGATTTTGAGGTCTTGGTGGAGGCAATCGAAGCCGCACTGATTTCCGCATACCGAAAGAATTTCGGAGCGATGCAGAATGTTCGGGTCAATCTGGACCGGAACAGCGGTGAAATCAAAGTTTACACCAGGAAGAACGTCGTTGAAGCCCTGAAAGATGAACGCACAGAAATCGCTTTGACCGAAGCCAGGAAATACGATCCGAATTACGACGTGGATGATGTTGTTGAATTTGAAGTGACCCCGCGGGATTTCGGCCGCATTGCCGCCCAGACGGCAAAGCAGGTCGTTGTTCAGCGCATCCGCGAAGCAGAACGGGATATGATTTTCGACAAATACTACAGCCAGAAAGGCGATGTGGTCACCGGCATTGTTCACAGGGTGGAAAACCGTGCCGTCTATGTGGACCTTGGCAATACAGAAGTGACGCTGGGCCCCAACGAGCAAATGCCTGGCGAAGTCTATGAACCCGGCATGCGCCTCAAGGCCTATATCATTGACGTCAAAAAGACAACGAAAGGGCCCCAGATCCAGGTCTCCAGGACCCATCCCGGGTTTTTGGAAAGGCTCTTTGAACTGGAAGTTCCGGAAATCCAGGATGGCACCGTGGAAGTGAAGTCGGTGGCGCGGGAGGCCGGATATCGCTCAAAGATCGCCGTCTACTCCGAGAATGACAACGTGGATCCCCTGGGTGCCTGCGTCGGTCCCAAAGGCATGAGAGTCCAGGCGATCGTAAACGAACTGCGGGGCGAAAAGATCGATATCATCAAGTGGGATGCGGATCCGGCTGCTTTCATCGCCAGCGCTTTGAGCCCGGCAAAAGTTGTTTCTGTCAGTGTATTTCCCGATGAAAAGGCGGCCAGGGTCGTGGTTCCGGATTATCAGCTCTCTCTGGCCATCGGTAAAGAAGGACAGAATGCGAGGCTGGCAGCGAAATTGACCGGATGGAAAATAGACATCAAAAGTGAAAGCCAGATGAGCCAAATGCCAGCCTTGAAGGTGTCCCCCGACCCGGAGGACGCACAGAAGCCGGACCCGGACGATGCGCTGCCGCCGGACCTGATCATACAAACGGAGGACTCTGAGGAAGCCGGCAGCCTGAAAGACAAAGAAGCCGAAACCGAGAGCGAGGCTTGATGGCATTGAGCGTAAAGAAAGTTCCAATGCGGATGTGTGCCATATGCCGTGCCCTGCGTCCTAAAAAGGAGCTGATACGGCTTGTGCGCACAGCGGACGGGCAGGTTTTCATGGATGAAACCGGCAAGAAACCCGGCAGAGGTCTGTACGTCTGTCCGGACAAAAAATGCGTGGATGCCGCCCTGAAGGGCAGCCGCCTGGAAAAGACCATGGGCAGAGCTGTCGATCAGGACGTCAGGGAACAGCTGAAAAAAGCAGTTGCCGACCCGGGCGGAAACCCATCCCCGCCGGCTGCCGAAAGCGAAATGAGGTGAGTGCCGGATGCTGCAGCCAAAAGTCATCACGCTGCTGGGCTTTGCGGTCAAAAGCGGCAAGCTGCTTTTAGGCGAATATTCCGTGGAGTCCGGCATTAAGACAAAAAAAGCCAAGCTCGTGATTTTGGCGGAAGATGTCAGTTTAAGAAGAAGAAACATATTGCAGTTATGGTGCGCTGACCGGAACATCGCGTTTCTGGTCATGGGCACCAAAGAAGAATTCGGGAAGTTGCTTTGTAAAAAACCTTTGGGTCTTCTGGCCGTTACAGACGGTCAAATGGCCAAAGCAATCTGTGAAGCAGCCGTTCCCGGCGGAGGTGATTGAATGGCTACAATTCGGGTATATGAATTGGCAAAAGAAATGAATATGAACAGCAAAGATCTTTTGGATAAAATGCAGGAACTGGGTCTGCCCATGAAAAATCATATGAGCACCATACCGGGGAAGGAAGTCAGCCGGATCAAGTCCATGGTGTTGAAACACATGGGTGATCCCAATGCGCAGCCTATCCCGCGGCCTGCGGAAAAGAAAGAGAAACCGCCCTTGAGCGGCTTGCGGCCGCCGCAAAGCGTGAAACCTGCCGCAGGACCTGGGGCTGAAGCCCCGCGCACGGCAGGACCCGCCGGCAGGCCGGTTTATGGCGCAAGACCGCAGGCACCTGCAAGCCAGCCCGCAAGGCCGGCACCCCAAGGCGGAGCACCCGTGCCGGGGCCAAGACCGCAGACCGGCGGACAGACCGGCCCTGCACGGCCTCAGCAGAACCTTGGCGGACCGGCGCAGAGACAGCCGTCGCAAGGACAGGCCCCGCAAAAACCCGCAGGAGGATCCAGACCGGCCCAGGGATATCCCCATGGCGGGCAGAGACCCTTTGGAGCACAAGGTCCCGCGTCACAAAGACCGCAGCAGGCTCCCGGTCAGAGACCCCAAGGCGCGGCGCCTGCAGGCGGGCAGAAATATCAGAACTACCAGCATCCGGGTGCCGCCAGGCCTCAGGGCGGAGCGCCGGGCACATCCCAGGCAGCACAACAAAATCGGCGCCCCGGCGGTCCGGCAGATGCAAGCAAGGGCTTTCGCGGCCCCAGCCCGAAGCCGCCGGCCATTCGGAAGGAGACAGCGGACCATTTGTCACAAATCGTGAAAACCCATGAAGAAGATAACCGTTTCCTTAATAAGGTAGAAAGCGCGGTTGGAGAAAAGGCATACGACCGCGGCGGAAAAACCAAAACCCCCATGCGCAAACCAACCCGCTATGAAGACAATAAAGGCGGAAGACAGAAAGGCCGTGGCGGCTTCGCAGGCAAAAACGCCCGCATGGCACCGAAGGAGCCTGTTCCGGTGGTGGTCAAGAACGTGACCCTGGACGGCCCCGTTACGGTCACGGAATTCGCCCATTTAATGAACCGGAAGGCTGCCGATCTGATCAAAAAACTGTTCAATATGGGTCTTATGGCAACCATGAACCAGGAGCTGGACATGGATACCCTGATTCTGCTGGGACAGGAATTCGGCACCACCGTCGAGGCAAAGGTTACTAAAGAAGAGATCCTGACGGCGGCCGACGAACCGGATGCGCCCGAATTGCTCAAGGAACGTCCGCCGGTCGTCACCATCATGGGGCATGTAGACCACGGCAAGACCTCCTTGCTGGACGCCATCCGCAAGGCGAATGTCCAGGCTTCTGAAGCCGGCGGCATCACACAGCATATTGGCGCCTATCAGGTCATGATCAATAATCGGAAAATCACCTTTCTTGATACGCCGGGCCATGAGGCCTTTACTGCGATGCGTGCCCGGGGTGCCCAGGCTACGGACATTGCGGTGCTGGTCGTTGCCGCTGACGACGGGGTGATGCCTCAGACGGTGGAAGCGATCAATCATGCCAAAGCCGCCGGCGTCCCGATTATTATTGCCGTCAACAAGATCGACAAAGAAGGCGCCAATCCGGAAAGAGTCAAGCAGGAATTGACCGAATATGGTTTGGTATGTGAAGAGTGGGGCGGCGACACCATCTTTGTGGAGGTTTCCGCCAAAACCCATCAGAACCTCGATCAGCTGCTTGAAATGATTCTTCTAGTTGCCGACATGGGTGATTTGAAAGCCAATCCGAGCCGCAAAGCCAAGGGCGTCGTCATCGAAGCCAAGCTGGACAAAGGCAGAGGCCCTGTGGCCACGGTTCTTGTGCAGAACGGCACCCTTGCCGTGGGCGATTTTGTCATTGTCGGCATGGCTCAAGGACGCATCCGGGCCATGAATGATGAACGGGGCCGTATGGTCAAGAAGGCTTTGCCTGCCATGCCCGTTGAAATCATCGGATTGTCTGAAGTTCCCCAGGCCGGTGATATTTTCCAGGTGGTTGAAGACGAACGACTGGCAAAACAAATTGCCAGCGAGCGGACCGCGGTCAAACGAGAAGAAGCCATCCATGCACGTTCCCGTATTTCTCTGGATGACCTTTTCAACCAAATCAAAACAGGGGAGGTCAAGGACCTTAACATTATTATCAAAGCGGACGTTCAGGGCTCCATTGAAGCGCTGAAACAATCTCTGGAAAAGCTTTCCAATGAGGAAGTCCGTGTGAATATCATTCACCAGGGCGTCGGCGGAATCACGGAAACGGACGTGGACTTTGCCGCAGCTTCCAGTGCCATCATCTTGGGATTCAATGTCCGGCCCGATGTCAATGCCCGCAAAACCGCTGAAACACAGCAAGTGGATATTCGCTTGTATCGGGTCATTTACAATGCCATCGAGGATGTGAAATCGGCCATGAGCGGTCTGCTTAAGCCGGAGATCCGCGAAGTGGTGCTGGGCCGCGCCGAGGTAAGACAGGTGATCCATGTTCCCAAGGTGGGTTATGTGGCCGGATCTTATGTCCTGGAAGGTAAAATCACTCGTAATTGCCAGTGTCGTGTGATTCGTGACAACATTGTCATCCATGAAGGCGACTTGGCTTCTCTGCGCCGTTTCAAAGACGACGTCAAGGAAGTGGCTGCCGGTTATGAATGCGGCATCAGCCTGGAACGCTTCAACGACATCCGTGAAGGCGACCAGATCGAAGCTTTTATTCTCGAAGAAATCAAACGGGAATTAAGTTAAGCGGAATTTCAATAGAGGGGGATGAGCCGATTGACCACACACAGAAAAGACCGGGTCGGCGAAGAAATCAAACGGGAACTGGCCATTTTGATTCGGGATGAGATCAAAGATCCCCGGGTCAATGGCTTGGTCAGCGTGACCCATGTGGAGGTCAGCAAAGACATTCGCTATGCGTCGATTTACGTCAGCTGCCTGGGCGATGAGGAAAAACAGAAAAACACCCTTGCCGGATTGAAACAAGCCGCCGGATATCTCCGATCGGAGCTTGCAAACCGTTTAACGCTGCGTTATACGCCGGAGCTGATCTTTAAATTCGACCATTCCATCGAGGAAGGCGCCAGGATCAACCAGCTTCTGGCAGAACAAAAACAAAAAAACTAAGGGGGGCGGCCCTATGAACTGGCAGCAAGTCGAACCGTTGCTCTACAAAGGGCAGGATGTGGCGATCATGGTCCATGAACGACCGGATGGCGATGCCCTTGGCTCGGCTTTGGGCTTGGCCATCGTGCTCCATACTTTAGGGATGAGTCCCAGGGTCCTGCGGGTTTCGCCCATCGATGAGACCTTCACTTTTCTGCCGGGGCAATCCTTTGTCGAGGTGGTCCCTCGCGGCGAGTTGGAACTGCCGAAGAACGGTGCCGTAATGGTTCTGGATTGCGGCGATCAGGAACGCTGTGAATACTTTTTAGGCAACAAGCGGCCGCTGGTCAACGCGGATCATCACGTGACCAATCCCGGCTTCGGGATCATCAATTGGGTTGATTCCGGGGCCGCGGCGACGGCTGAACTGCTCAGCAGATTGTTCTATGAGGACGGCATCACGATTCCCCCGGAGGCAGCGACATGCTTTTACCTAGCATTGTTGACGGACACCGGTTGGTTTCATTACCCCAATGTGACCTGGAAAACCATGGCGGCGGCGTCTCATCTGATCCGGCAAGGCGCTGATCTGCAGCTGATCCGAAGCCGTTTTGGGGAAAACCACCCCGTCAAGGAGCTTCGAATGATGAAGGAGGTTATGAACCGTTTCCGGTTCATCTTGAATGACCAGGTCATTCTTTGCAGCCTGCCCTGTGAGGTCATGACAAAGCAGGACATCCTGACCTCTGAAACCGATCGTGTGTTCGATGTGCTCAAAGGCACCCAGGGGGTGGAGGCTGCGGTTCTTCTTAAAGAAGTTGAACCCAATCTGATCAAAATAAGCATGAGAACCAAACAGGTTCTGAATGCTTCTGAAATTGCCGGGCTCCTGGGGGGCGGCGGCCATGTCAGGGCGGCGGGGGCGACTTTCGCCGGATCCCTGGAAGCGGCTGAAACCAAAATCATCGAAATACTGAGCAGCCGCCTGGCTACATCTGAATCTGGCGCAGCAGGAACCCAGGCACACTGAAGACCCTTGGGAGGGACCATGGAAGGAATCATCAATGTATTAAAACCACCGGGCATGACATCCCATGACGTGATCTCTTGCCTGAGAAGAATCCTGGGAATACGGAAAATCGGCCATAGCGGCACCCTGGATCCCCAGGCGGCCGGCGTTCTGCCGGTTTGCATCGGGGATGCGACCCGCCTTGCGGATTATCTGGGCAGCGGACGAAAAAGCTATCTTTGTGAAATGACCCTGGGCGTTGCCACGGATACGGAGGATGCATGGGGAACCCGAATCGATACCAAACCCGTGCCTGCGATGGACCAAACGGCTGTTGAGACAGCTGCCCGGCGTTTCGTCGGATGCCTTTCGCAGCAAGCCCCCGCCTATTCAGCCATCAAGGTTCAGGGGCAGCCTTTATACAAGGCGGCCCGCCGCGGAGAAGAGACCGCGGTGATTTTCCGCAACGTCCAGATCGATCAACTGAAGATCCTGAAGGTTCAGGAGAATAAAATCAGGTTTTGGGTGGCATGCGGCAAAGGCACCTACGTCAGGACATTGTGCCGCGAACTTGGTGAAGCGCTGGGAACGGCGGCGCATATGTCTTTTCTCATCCGAACCTCGGTAGGGGCTTTTGATTTGGAACAGGCCGCCACGCTCGAAGAAATCGCCGCGTCCAAAGAGAAGCTTCTGTTGCCCAAAGAACTGGCGGTCCAGGCCCTGTCTGCCGTGACGCTGACGGAAGAGGAAGCCGGACAGATCCGCAACGGTCAGAAGATCCGGCTGCGTGTCCCCCAGGGCTTGACGGAAGAGACGGCCTGCTTTGACCGGCAGGGAAGGCTTGCGGCCATCGGCGGCTGGGCGGAAGAACCTGTGCCGGAGGAATACGGTTGGTTCAAGCCGCGTAAGGTGTTTAAGTCTTAACATATTGGAGCGTTCTCATGATCGTGTCATCGGATATCCTGGAAATCGGCAATTTTGCAAAAAAGAATAAGATTTACGTAGCCTTAGGCTATTTCGACGGCGTCCATTTAGGGCATCAGGCGCTGATGGCACAATGTCTCCAGCTTGCCCGGGAGAATCAGGGCGAGCCCTGTGTCCTGCTCCTGGAACCCCATCCGCTGCAAGTCCTTGAAGGTATGGAGGCCTTGAAAAACCTGAACAGTCTTACAGAGCGAATCTCCCTGATCCATCGCCAGGGGCCTTTCAACATCTTTGTCCTGCCCTTTACCCGGGAATTCGCAGCCTTGTCGCCTGAGGAATTTGTAAAGCAGTATTTGCTAGAACTGCTGCAGGCCAAAGGGGTCGTGACCGGGTTCAATTATACCTTCGGCAGCAAAGGCGCTGGCCATTGTGCTGATTTGCAGGCTTATGGAGAAAAATATGGATTTATGGTCCGACAGGTTCCGCCGGTCCTGCTGAAAAACGAAATCGTCAGCAGTACCATGATCCGAAAATTGATCGAAGAAGGACGCATGGAAAAAGCGGCCCAATATTTAGGCCATCCCCATGTGTACCTGGGCAAGGTCGTGGACGGCAATCACCTCGGAAGCCTTTTAGGATTTCCCACAGCCAATGTGGACATCGATCCCCAGCTTCTTTGGCCGGCCTATGGGGTTTATGGCGGCTGGATCATGGACGAGGAAGGCAGACTCCACAAAGCGGTGATCAATGTAGGGATTCGTCCCACGATCAGGCAGAACAACAAAAGACCGAGCTTCGAAGCCCATTTGCTGAATTTTGCCGGAGACCTTTATGACAAACGGCTCCAGATCATTTTGACGGACCGGCTGAGACCTGAACAGACCTTTGATGACCTGACTGCGCTTAAGCATCAGGTCGCCCGTGACAAAGAAAATGCTTTGGAATATCTGAATCGAATCGCAAAGCAAGCGGTGACCTTGGGAGACCCGCTGGAAAAATGTTTTTTCGCTTGCAATCGTTCCGGGTATCCGATATAATAGCACGGTGACTTAGTGCAGACCCAGTCCAGCGACTTACCAACGCTTCACTTGGCTGCGCCGTATTAATAACTAGAAAGAGGTGCATTTTCTATGGTAATGTCGAAAGACCAAAAAACCCAAGTCATTGAAAAGAGCCGGACCCATGAAACCGATACCGGTTCTCCCGAAGTCCAGATTGCAATCTTGACTGAAAAGATCAACTATCTCACGGAACATCTGAAAGTCCACAAGAAGGACCACCATTCCCGCCGCGGCCTTCTGAAGATGGTCGGTGCGCGCAGAGGCTTGCTGAACTACGTTAAAAAGCAGAGCTTCGAACGCTACCAGAGCATTCTGCAAGCCAATGGGATCCGCCGCTAGGAACTGATACGACTTTGCTAAAGCGTCCCCTGTCCTCAGGGGGCGCTTTTCCGTTCATGGACAAATATATTTGCAGTCACGCCTCAATCCGTGTAAAATAGCATGTAGAACAAAAAAAGAGAAACGAAAAGAAGAAATTGGAGGAAATGAAGAATGCCTTACAATGAAGCCACCGTGCTTAAAAAAGAAATGATGCTGGCTGGCCGACCCCTGAGCCTTGAAACCGGACGCCTGGCCAAACAGGCTGGCGGCGCCGTCCTGGCCCGTTACGGGGACACATGTGTTTTGGTCGTTGCAACCGCATCCAAAAATATCCGGGAAGGGATCGACTTTTTCCCGCTGAGTGTTGAGTATGAAGAAAAAATGTATTCCGTTGGCAAAATCCCCGGCGGGTTTATCAAGAGAGAAGGCCGGCCCAGTGAGAAATCCATTCTGTCCAGCCGTTTGATCGACCGTCCCATCCGGCCCTTGTTCCCGGATGGCTTTCGTAACGAAGTCCAAGTCGTCGCGACCGTGCTGAGTGTGGAACAGGATAACCCCCCGGAGATCCTTGCGGGTATCGGCGCCTCAGCGGCCCTGCACATTTCGAATATCCCCTTTGCCGGACCGACGGCTACGGTTTCTGTCGGACTGGTGGATCATGAATTGGTCCTGAGTCCCACCATCGAACAGAATTCCCAAAGCCTCCTCAACCTGACCGTTTCCGGCACGAGCAAAGCCATCATGATGGTTGAAGCCGGCGCCAAAGAGGTTGCGGAAGAACTCTGCCTGGACGCGATCATGTTCGGACATGAAGCCATCAAAGAGATCACGGCATTCATTGAAGACTTCCGCACCGAGGCCTTGGCGATGGGCCTGGCGAAAGAAAAAATGGTTCCGGTGCTGACCGCCTTTGATCCGGAACTGCTGTCCGCGATTCGTGAGTTTGCCTCTGACGATCTGCTGGCCGCATTGAAAACACCGGAAAAGAAATCCCGGGAAGAAGCGGTGGACCAGGTAAAGGATACGACTTTCGAAAAATTTGCAGTCATCTACCCGGAAAAAACCAAGGAAATCGCAGCGATCCTGGAAGACATCGAAAAGGACCATGTGCGCAAGCTGATCAGCATTGACAAAATTCGTCCTGACGGCCGCGCAGTGGATGAGATCCGTCCAATCATCGTTGAAACCGGTGTTCTGCCGCGAACCCATGGCAGCGGACTGTTTACCCGCGGTCAGACACAAGCCTTGACCGTCACCACCTTGGGTTCCGCCAGCGAAGACCAGCTTCTGGATGGACTGGGCCTGGAAACCTCTAAGCGTTATATGCATCATTACAATTTTCCGCCTTACAGCGTGGGTGAAACCAAACCCATGAGAGGCCCGGGTCGCCGGGAAATCGGGCATGGCGCGTTAGCGGAACGTGCCCTGGAACCCATGATCCCCTCCATCGAAGAATTCCCATACACCATTCGTTTGGTTTCCGAAATCCTTGAATCCAACGGGTCATCCTCCATGGCCAGCGTTTGCGGAAGCACCATCTCTTTGATGGATGCCGGTGTTCCCATCAAACGGCCGGTTTCGGGCATCGCCATGGGTCTGATCAAGGAAGGTTCCTATTATACGATCCTCAGCGACATCCAGGGACTGGAAGACCATCATGGGGACATGGACTTCAAGGTGGCCGGAACCACGGAGGGTGTCACCGCCCTGCAGATGGATATCAAGGTCGACGGGCTGGACCGGAAGATCCTATGGGATGCGCTGGCCCAGGCTCATAAAGGACGCATGTTCATTCTGAACAAGATCCTTTCCGTCATTCCCGAAACTCGAAAAGAGCTTTCAATGTATGCCCCTCGGATCATCACGCTGAACATTGATCCCGACAAGATCCGCGATGTCATTGGACCCGGCGGCAAAATCATCAAAAAAATCATTGAAGACACCGGCGTTAAGATCGACATCGAAGACAGCGGGCTGGTGATGATTGCCACCAACGATGCAGCCGCAGGCGAAAAAGCGGCTCAGATCGTCCGCGACCTGACCCGTGATGTCGAAGTCGGAGAGATCTACACCGGCAAAGTAACCCGCCTGATGACCTTCGGCGCTTTCGTGGAAGTTCTCCCGGGCAAGGAAGGCTTGGTCCATATTTCACAGCTTGCTGAGGAAAGGGTCAATAAAGTCGAGGATGTTGTCAATGTCGGCGACATAATAACCGTGAAGGTCACTGAAATCGACCGTCAGGGCAGAATCAATCTTTCCAGAAAAGAAGCGCTCAGAATGCAGAAAAAATAAGTTACCCAAGTGCAGCATCCGATTAAGGCCGGGCATAGCGCCCGGCCTTTTTTTGATAAAGCGGGACAATGGGGCAGGACGCAATCTTCCCGGAAGCCGCATCGGTCCGTTTATGGGGAGACTTGCATATTTACTAAATTTCATATATTGTTAAATCAGTTGATGATGTTATTTATAGAACATGCGGGTCGAAACGGCCCGTGTTGAGGAGGAACTTCATGGGTCAGGAAGCAGTCCAAAGCATTGTATTGTCGAATGGCGTACGGGTATTGACCGAAAAAGTCCCGGGGGTCCGTTCAGTGGCCATCGGGATTTGGATCGGCACAGGTTCAAGAATGGAGATTCCGGGAGAAGAAGGCGTTTCCCATTTCATCGAGCACTTAATGTTCAAAGGCACCGAAAAAAGGACAGCCAGGGAGATTGCCGAATCCCTCGATGCGGTGGGAGGGCAGCTCAACGCGTTCACCGCAAAAGAGATGACCTGTTTCTATGCCAAGGTCATGGATGAATATCTTCCTTTGGCAGTGGATGTCCTCACGGACATGCTGTTCAACGCCACCTTCGAACCCCATGCTCTGGACAAGGAACGGGGCGTTGTCAAAGAAGAGATCAGCATGTATGAAGATACACCGGACGAGCTGATCCATGATGTCTTCATGGAAACTGCATGGCCGGACAATCCTCTGGGGAAACCAGTCCTCGGAACGATCCAGTCCCTGGATGCCATCGATCGAAATGTGGTAAGAAATTATATGGAGCGCCAGTACGTTCCTGAAAAAATCGTCATCGCGGCGGCGGGCTGTTTAGAGCATGAGCAGGTTTGGGAACTGGTGTGCCCAGTCTTTGAAACTTTAACAAAGCGGGAGCAGCCTTTGATTGCCCCGGCACCGCCCGGATTGTCCGGAAGAACGAAAAGACTCCAGAAGCCCACAGGCCAGATGCAGATTTGTCTCGGTACCCAAGGCATCTCCCTGGCTGACGATCGGAACTATCCCCTGTATATTATGAATGGGGTTTTAGGGGGCGGCCTGTCTTCCCGGCTGGTCCAATCCATTCGCGAGGAACGCGGACTGGCCTATTCGGTCTACTCCTTCAACAGCGCCTTTAAAGATGCCGGAATTTTTGCGTTTTATGCCGGGACCGCTCCATCGGCGGCCGCCCAAGTCATTGAACTATTTCAAAAAGAGATGGATAGCCTTTGTGCCCAGGGAATTACCCAGGCGGAGTTTGAACGGGCCAAGGCCCAGGTCCGCGGCGGCCTGTATATGGGGCTTGAGAGCGTCAGCAACCGCATGAACCGGCTCGGACGCAATATGCTGCTTCTCGACAAGATCATTCCGCCGGAGGAAACCATGCGGAAAGTGGAAAACGTCACGATGGAGGAAATCAAGGTATTGGCCGACTATCTGTTCAACAACCAGCCCCATGTCCTGGCCACCATTGGTCCGGAACCGGAAAATAGATAAGTGGAGGAGGCCCGGTGCAACGTCCGCAGAGACCCCTCCACTTGCTATTCAGTAATATTTATCATATAATTATTTGAAAGAGATTTGTGCGGACCCATTAAAATGAGCTTAACGGCACGCTGCGAATCAGCAGTGCCTTTATTTAGTTACGTATCAAATCAAAAAAAAGGAGGAACTTATGGCAAAAAATCAAAGTCCCCTGCAGATTATTCCGCTGGGCGGATTAGGGGAAATCGGAAAGAACATGACGGTGATCCGTTATGGAGATGAAATGGTGGTTATCGATGGCGGACTGATGTTCCCGGAGGACGAAATGCTGGGCATCGACATCGTGATTCCGGACATCTCATACCTCATTGAAAACAAAGATATGCTGAAAGGCATCCTGCTGACCCATGGCCATGAAGACCATATCGGCGCACTTCCCTATATCATGAGGGAACTGGATACGCCGATCTATGGCAGCAAGCTGACCTTGGGGCTTCTCTCGGTCAAATTAAAAGAAACCGGTTTAACCAAAGTAAGTCTGAACATGGTGAAGCCGCGCAGTGTGATCAAGCTCGGCGAACATTTCAGTGTGGAGTTCTTTCGAGTGACCCACAGCATTCCCGGATGCTTCGGAATGGCGATCACAACGCCCCTGGGAATTATCGTTCACACCGGCGATTTCAAGATGGACCAGACTCCAGTGGACGATGAAGCCATGGATTTTGGCCGTTTGGCCGAGTTTGGCAAAAAAGGGGTTCTGGTCTTGATGTCGGACAGCACCAACGTGGAGCGTCCGGGATTTACGCGATCCGAAAAAGAAGTCGGTGTGGCGCTGAAGAATACATTTGAAAGAACCGAAGGCAGAATTATTCTCGCGACCTTTGCATCCAACGTCCACCGCATCCAGCAAGCCATCGATGCCGCCGTATTATACAATCGCAAGGTTGCGATCGTCGGCAGAAGCATGATCAATGTTGTCTCCATCGCCCAGGAGCTTGAGTACCTGAAAATTCCTGAAGACACCTTGATCGATATCGATGAAATCGGCAAATACCCGAACAACCGGATTGCAATCATCTCTACAGGCAGTCAGGGGGAACCCATGTCGGCCTTAACACGCATGGCGAACAATGATCATCGAAAAGTTGAGATCATACCGGGCGATACCGTGGTGATCTCTGCCAATCCCATTCCGGGCAATGAGAAGCTGGTTGCGCGAACCGTGAATCAGCTCTATCGACAGGGCGCGGAGGTCATCAATGATCCATCGGTTGGCATCCATGCCTCCGGCCATGCCAGCCAGGAAGAGCTTAAAATGATGCTGAGCTTGGTACGGCCAAAGTTTTTTGTGCCTGTGCACGGGGAATACAGAATGCTGGTCAAGCATGCCCAGCTGGCAAAACGCGCAGGGATACCGCCCGAGAATATCCTGGTCGGTGAAAACGGCCAAACCATGGAATTCACCAAGGAAAAAGCCCGGATCGGCAAGCGGATCACATCGGGCATCATCTTGGTCGACGGTTTGGGCGTGGGCGATGTGGGCAATGTTGTGCTCCGAGATCGAAAACAGTTGTCGGAAGACGGCATCCTGATCATCGTGGTCGGCATGAATAAAAGCGAACGAATGGTTGTCTCCGGTCCGGAAATCGTATCCAGGGGCTTTGTTTATGTACGGGAGGCCGACCAGCTGATGGATGACGCGAAAGACCGAGTCAACCAAATCCTGGATAAATGCTACGAGAAAAACATTACCGACTGGACAGGCATCAAATCGCAGATTCGTGAAGGGTTGGGACGTTTTCTGTATGAAAGGACGCGCCGCCGGCCTATGATCCTGCCGATCATTATGGAAGCATAAAGGGGGATACAATGCCTCGTAATCCAAAGAAGCCGGCGGCAAACCGGCGAAAAACCGCTCCGAATGCCATGCGTCAGGAACTTAAACAGGATCTGGCGGGCATTGCCATGCTGGCGGCAGGCGTATTTTTTGTGCTTTGTCTTTGGTATGGACCCAATGCAGGAATCGACCATGTGCTGGGTATCGCCGGAAGCTGGGTTTATCGGGCCAGCCGCCTTCTTTTCGGCAAGGGCGGATGGCTTTTTGCCTTTGCGTTTATCCTCTTGGGCGCTGGCCGATGGTTCGGCGGCGTGAGTCTGAACGCCTTGATGATCAGCGCTTACAGCGTTTTGGTGCTGTCGTTCTGTTCCATCACCCATCTGCTGCTGCCGGCCGCTGAGCAAACCTTGAAAATTGGGTTGACCGGCCAAGGCGGCGGAGTCTTCGGCGGTTTTCTTGTGCAGGGATCCAACGATCTGATTGGTACGACGGGGAGCAGGATCCTGTTTATTGCGCTGATGCTGGCTTCTCTTCTGGTGATCACCAACCGGACCATGAAGGAAATTCTGGAAACGGTCGGTGCCAAGACAAGGGACTTGGCCCAGACGGCTCAGAACGAATGGAGCCAGCTGGCCGCCCAGAGGGAGGAGCGGCGCAGCAAAGCCCTTCAAAGCCGGGACCGCAGTGTGATCAACAGTTTGAATGTGCCGATTGAAACCGAACTGAGGATGGATAAAGGTTTGCCGTCCAAAGCAGGACAAGGGATTCCGGACAGCCGTCCGGCCGCCGAGGCGCTCGATCCGGAAAAAATTCAGGCAAACCGGGGCTTTGCATTTCATGACCATCAGGAATTTCTTCGAACAAACCAGAACATGGCGTCCACTGCGCCAGCTCCCGACAAAAGCCCTATCCAGACCGGGCCTTCTTCACCGGAGTCAACGGCATTGCCGGCGGGCTTGGAGGCCGACAGTCCAGCGTCCCTGAGCAAGAGCGGGACCGCGGTCGCGGCGGCAGGGACGAAAGTGCCTGCGAAAACAACAATCGAACATCATGAAAACAGCACATATGTTCTGCCATCCTTGACGCTGCTGAACACCGTTCCGCATATTAAAAGTCAGAGGCTTAATAAAGATATTACGGACAATGTGCGCCTTCTCGAAGAAACCCTGTCCAGCTTCGGCGTCAAGGCAGTGGTGACCCAGGTCAACCGCGGCCCCAGCATCACTCGTTATGAGCTGCAGCCTTCACCCGGGGTGAAGGTCAGCCGGATCGTCAATCTGGCAGACGACATCGCATTGGCTCTGGCTGCAGCTCATGTGCGCATCGAAGCGCCGATTCCCGGGAAAGCGGCGGTGGGCATCGAGGTGCCCAATCCTGAGATGACGCCTGTTGGATTGCGTGAGGTTCTGGAGGATCCCTGTTTCCGCAGCGCAAAGTCCAAATTGGTCTTTGCCCTTGGCAAAGATATTGCCGGTCAGCCGATTGTGGCCGATTTGGCCAAAATGCCCCATCTTCTGATTGCGGGCTCCACAGGATCCGGCAAAAGTGTCTGTATGAATGCACTGATCGCCAGCATATTGTTCAATACGCACCCGGATGAGGTCAAAATGATGATGATCGATCCGAAAATGGTGGAGCTTTCCAATTATAACGGCATTCCGCATCTGATCCATCCGGTGGTGACGGATGCCAAAAAAGCCGCGACGGCTTTACGGTGGGCCGTCCATGAAATGGAAAAGCGCTATGAACTGTTTGCCCATGCCGGTGTCAAGGATATATTCCGCTATAACCAGGCTGCCATGGAAAAAGAACCCCAGAACCGTCCGGACTTGCTGCCGCAGATCATCATCCTGATCGATGAATTGGCAGACCTGATGATGGTGGCCCCGGCAGACGTGGAGGATGCCATTTGCCGGCTGGCACAGATGGCTCGTGCGGCCGGCATGCATCTGGTGGTGGCGACTCAGCGCCCCAGCGTGGACGTCATTACCGGCGTGATCAAAGCGAATATACCTTCCAGGATCGCCTTCGCGGTCTCATCCCAGGTCGATTCACGGACCATTTTGGACATGGGCGGCGCGGAGCGCCTTTTAGGCCGGGGTGATATGCTTTTTTATCCCACCGGACAGCCGAAACCGCTGCGGGTTCAGGGTGTGTATGTTTCCGATAAAGAAATCGAGGCTTTGGTAGAATACCTGAAATCCTCCGCGGATGCCCCGACGTACATCGAAGCGTTTACGACGGAAGGAGACGGATCGGCACAGGAGGATGAGGAGCTGGACAGTCTTTTGCCGGAAGCCGCCAAATTATTTATTGAGAGCGGACAAGCTTCCATATCCCTGCTGCAGCGGCGATTGCGCATTGGCTATACGCGGGCCGCAAGGATCATCGATCAGATGGAGGAACAAGGGATCGTGGGCGGGTATGAAGGGAGCAAAGCCCGTGCGATCCGCATGACGATGCAGCAATATGATGCCCGTTTCGGAAAGTCTGAAAACCCTATGAACGAGGCTTGACAAAAATATGACTTCTGTATGAAAATACTATGATTTCTAATAATAATTTGTTATAATTTAGTGAAATGCTTTTTAGAGGGAAGGAGGGCAGCAATGGACCAGATCGGCAGCATTCTTCGTGAGGCTCGATTGGCGCATGGAATCACTTATGAGCAGGTCGAAGAAGACATCATGATTAAAAAAAGATATCTTCAAGCCATGGAAGACGGAGAGTGGTCAAAACTGCCGGGCAGAGCCTATGCGAAGGGCTTTCTGCGTTTGTATGCCCAATATCTGAAAATAAACGTGGCCTCGGTCATGGACCTTTTTGAAGTCGAAGTGCGCCCTGACAATGCCGTCAGCAACACCGTGATCATCCGGGAGGTTCCCATAGAACCGCGCCATAAAATTGAACTGAACAACAAACCTAAAAAAAACCTGATCATGGTGCTCAGCGTCCTATCCATTTTGCTGCTCCTGGGCGTTCAATGGGCATGCAGGATCTATTTAGGTCCATCCTCCGCCGGCCCGCCGACCCAGGCTTCCGGCGAAACCACGGTGCCGGCCGCCGTTGGCGGACAGGAACCCTCTGACCCGGCCGATAGGGTTCAGCCACAGGAGGAACCGGTCCCCGACGCAACGAAGAATACGATCGACGTCATGGTGCTGGCACAGGAAGAAGCCTGCTGGGTCCGCCTGGAGGATTCAGGAACAAAGCTTTATGAGGGAACCTTGAAGCCGGGTGAAAAGGTCGAATTTTTCAATATCAAAAAAATGCACATCGCCGCCGGAAATGCCGGAGCGATTCAGGTGACCATCAACGGACAGACCCTGGACACACTGGGGGGGTTCGGAAAGGTTGTCAAGAAAACCTTTACAGTCGAAAATGGCGTACTGATCGAGCTCAGCTGAGCAAGAGCGGGTTCAGTATCGTTTTACAGGAGTAAATCATGACCGAAAAAATTTATATCATGACCTTGGGCTGTCCCAAAAACCAGGTGGATAGCCGTCAGATGACGGGAATGTTGAAACAGGATGGCTTTCTCACGGTGGATACGCCGCAGGCTGCAGAAATCATTATTCTGAACACCTGCGGCTTTGTTGATTCTGCAAAAGAGGAGTCCATTGCCGCTATTCTGGATTTGTCCCGCTTCAAATCAGAGGGAAAGTGCCGAAAACTTGTGGTGGTGGGCTGTCTTGTTCAGAAATATGGCGAGGAGTTGGCGGAGGTCTTGCCTGAAGTCGACCTTTTCCTGGGCACCGCCGATTGGACCCGTCTGGCGGAGCTGCTGCGCTTAAGTTCTCAATCTCAGACTTGCCGTGTATGCATCGGCTCGCCGGAACAGTTTTTATTTCGAAACGAATGGGCTTTGAACCAACCGGAAGAGAGCCATACCGGATACGTGAAGATCGCGGACGGATGCGATCACCGCTGCACGTTTTGCGTGATTCCGTCCATGCGCGGCGCCTACCGCAGCCGGCCGAAAGCGGATATTCTCGAAGAGGTGCGGGCGAGGGCAAAGGCGGGCCTGAAAGAAGCCATCCTGGTGGCTCAGGATACCGGCTGCTACGGGAAAGACCTGAAGCCGACGGAAACCCTGGCCTCCCTGATCAAAGCTTTATGTGAGATTCCGGAGCTGCAATGGATCCGGGTGATGTATTGTTACCCTGAAGCCGTAACGGATGAATTGCTGGCCGCGATGCGCCATGAGAAGGTCTGCCCTTATATCGACATGCCGATCCAGCACGTTGCAGACCCCGTTCTGAAAGGCATGGCCAGGCCGTTGAGCGCTGAAGGCCTGAAAAACAAACTGCGTAAGATCCGTGAAGCGCTGCCCGACGTGTTCATCCGTACGACGCTGATGGTTGGTTTTCCTGGAGAGACCCTGTCTCAGTTCAATGAATTGCTGGATTTCTTAAAAGAGTATCAAATTGAACGGGCTGGATTTTTCGCTTTTTCACCACAGCCGGGAACCAAAGCCGAGTCCATGGGGGCTCAGGTTTCTGAAGAAGAAAAAGAGCGTCGTCTCGCCTTGGCCCAAAATGTCCAGTCTGAGATTCTGGCGCAGCGGGAAGGCCGCCTGGTGGGGCAAGTCGTTCCGGTCATGGTGGATGGCCCGGCGGAGACCCAGAAGAGCCGCGACGGTATGACCCTTTGGGAAGGACGTACCCATTGGGATGCGCCGGAAATCGACGGTTATGTCAGTTTCAGGGCAGTCCGGGCTCTGAAGCCCGGGGATTTGGTCAGGGTTCTCATTACGCATAGCCAAGACTACACTTTGTTAGGGGAGATCATTGATGAACCTTGCTAATCGTTTGACCATGCTGAGAATATTCCTGATCCCGATTTTTATGTTTTTCCTGTTGGTCAGGATACCCTACGGTGATATAATCGCAGCGATTGTCTTTATCGTGGCGGCCAGCACGGATGGGCTGGACGGTTACATTGCCAGGAAGCGCAAGCAGATCACAAATCTCGGAAAGCTCCTGGATCCGTTGGCAGATAAAATGCTTGTCACCGCGGCGCTGATCACCCTGGTTGATCTGGGAAAAGTTCCTGCCTGGATTGCCGTCGTGATCCTGGGGCGCGAGTTCTTTGTGACCGGTTTGCGGGGTGTCGCGGCATCGGAAGGGATCGTCATCGCTGCCAGCAAATTGGGCAAGGTTAAAACAGTCAGTCAGATCATCGCGCTGTCGCTTCTGCTGCTCAATGATTATATCCAGCCCCTGCTGGGCTTTGACCTGGGCCGCTATGCGCTTTATGCTGCCGTGATTTTTACGATTTGGTCCGGCTACGATTATATTGCCAAGACCTATAATCAAATCAAGTTGGAGTAGTCCCATGAGGAAAACACATGAAGCCTGTCCCATCGAAGCCATCTTAAAGGAGCTGGCGGGAAAGCTGCGGGAAATCGGCTGGACCGTTGCTGCGGCGGAATCCTGCACCGGCGGTCTGCTTTCCGGCGCCCTGACGGAATACGCCGGTTCGTCGGATTATTTTCTAGGCGGTGTCGTTGCCTATTCCAATGCTGTGAAACAGCAGGTCCTTCAGGTCGACCAAGGGCTTCTTAGAGATCATGGGGCCGTCAGCCAAGAGGTTGCGGCGGCCATGGCGGAGGGCGTGCTCCGTCTGACGGGCAGCAATCTTGCCATCAGCACCACCGGCATCGCCGGACCCGGTTCCGATGGAACCACTAAACCGATCGGCTTGGTTTATATCGGGATTTCCGGTCCTGCGGGAACCCGGACAACCCGTTTTCAGTTCAGCGGAAGCCGACGTGTCATCCGCAGCTGCAGCGTATCGGCGGCTCTGCGGCAAGCATTGGATTATATTACCCAAACCCAAGGATGCAAACAGAGAGGGCCCGAGCGGCTCCATTCGAAAGGAGAACAATTTTGACAAACCTTAAGTTATTCGGAGAATTGGAATTAAGTAAAAAAGTGATTCAGGCGCTGGAGGACATGGGCTTTGAAGAGCCGACGCCGATCCAGGCCATGGCCGTGCCCTTGATTTTCGAGGGCCGCGACATTATTGGACAGGCCCAGACCGGCACCGGCAAAACCGCGGCCTTCGGTATCCCGATCGTTGAGCGCGTTGACCCTGCCCTGAATAAAATCCAGGCCTTTATATTGACGCCGACTCGGGAATTGGCCATCCAGGTCGCCGAAGAAATCGGCCGAATCAGTAAATTCAAGCGGCTGAAGGTTTTGCCCGTCTATGGCGGACAGCCCATCGACCGCCAGATCCGTCCTCTGAAATCCGGGGTCCATATTGTCATTGGCACACCGGGTCGTGTTCTGGATCACCTGAACCGCCGGACCATTGATCTGAGTGAAGTAAAAACCTTTGTGATCGACGAAGCCGATGAAATGCTGGACATGGGCTTCATTGACGACATCAGCTCGATTCTGGACCAAGCGCCGGACGATAAGCAGAGCCTGCTTTTTTCGGCCACCATGCCGGATCCGATCCGGCGCCTTGCAAAAAAATACCTGAAAACACCGGAATCGGTCAGCGTGAACCGTGAGACCATTACGGTGCCTAAGATTTCCCAGCTGTATTATGAAGTCACGCTCAGCTCAAAAATCGATACGCTCTGCCGGGTTCTGGATTATGAAAACTATGATGCTGTCATTATCTTCTGCCGCACCAAGCGCGGCGTCGACGATCTGGTTTCGGCCCTGCAGGCGCGAGGGTGTCCTGCGGAAGGTCTTCACGGGGACCTGACCCAGGCCCAAAGAGACAAGACCATGAAAAGCTTCCGCAATGGCGATACGGATATCCTGATCGCGACCGATGTTGCCGCCAGAGGCTTGGATATCGATCGCATCAGCCACGTGATCAATTATGATATCCCTCAGGACCCGGAATCCTATGTCCATCGGATCGGCCGAACCGGACGGGCCGGGCGTGAAGGGAAGGCCCTGACGCTGATCGTTCCTCAGGAATACCGGCACTTGAGACTGATCGAAAAATTGATCCGCAGCCAGATCACCCGGGCCGTGCCCCCCACATTCAAAGAAATGCTTACTCAGCAGAAAAAGGTCATCCGAGAGAATGTGGAGAACATTTTAGAAGAAAACAACCTGGATCCTTATCGTGAAATTGCCCATGAGCTTCTGGAATACTTCGACAAGGAAGACGCACTGGCCGCGCTGCTCCGCCACGCCTTTAGCCTTAGAGGCATTGAACTGGTGGAAAACCAGGAAAAAATCGTCAATGATTTTGGCAACACCGGCGCGAAGCCCGGTATGGTGCGATTGTTCCTGACCTTAGGACGGGCTCAAAACATCCGGCCTGGTGATCTTGCGAAAATCATCAGCCAGGAAGTCGACATTCCGTCCCACTTGGTCCGCAGCATCAACATTTACGAAAAATTCACCTTCCTGGAGGTTCCTGAAGAATATGCCCAAAGGGTCATCAATATTCTCGACCGCAGCACCATCGGCGGCCGCCGGATCGCGGTCCAGCTGGCTCGGGCGAAATAATGGCCAGCGTTTGACACCGGATGGAAAATAATGGTAAAATGGGATTCACATATCCTATCGGTTTGAAACAGCGAGCCAATTTGAAGGGAGTGACTGTTTTTGGACGAAAAGAAAAACAAAGCCCTCGAAGCAGCCTTGACCAATATTGAAAGGCAGTTTGGCAAGGGATCGATCATGCGTATGGGAGAAGCCAGAGCGAAAATGCAGGTCGAGATCGTGCCTTCCGGCATTCTGCCCCTGGATCTTGCCACCGGTGTTGGAGGGATCCCCAGAGGACGTATTATCGAGATATTCGGACCTGAATCCGGCGGCAAGACCACGGTTTCGCTGCACATCATTGCCGAAGCCCAAAGGCTGGGCGGAGTGGCGGCGTTCATCGATGCGGAGCATGCCCTGGATCCGTTGTATGCCGGCAAACTGGGCGTCAACATTGATGAACTGTTGATTTCTCAGCCGGATACAGGAGAACAGGCTTTAGAGATCTGTGAAGCCCTGGTCCGCAGCGGTGCAGTAGACATCGTCGTCGTTGACTCTGTTGCGGCACTGGTTCCCCGTGCGGAGATCGAAGGCGAAATGGGGGATTCCCATGTCGGGCTGCAAGCCCGGCTCATGTCCCAGGCTTTGCGCAAGCTGACCGGCGCGGTCGGAAAATCCAACACGATCTGCATTTTTATCAACCAGATCCGTGAAAAGGTCGGTGTGATCTACGGAAGCCCGGAAGTAACCACCGGGGGCAGAGCACTGAAATTCTACAGTTCCATGCGCCTGGAAGTCCGCAAAGGCGAAGCGATCAAACAAGGTACGGAAATCATCGGCAACCGGACGAAAATCAAGATTGTCAAGAATAAAATCGCGCCCCCCTTTAAAACGGCAGAGTTTGACATCATGTACGGCCTTGGCGTTTCAAGAGAAGGCAGCATCCTGGACATGGCCGCAGACATGGATATTATTCAGAAGAGCGGCACCTGGTACTCCTATAACGATTCCCGGATGGGCCAGGGCCGTGAAAACTCCAAGCAGTACCTGAAAGATAATCCGGAAATCACCCGGGAGATCGAAAGCAAGATCCGCGCTCAATTCGTGGCTCCGGTGGCCGGGGATGAGTCAGAAGATGGGCAGGACAGCGATCGTTGATTCCATGACCGGGACATGTCCGGGTTGCGAATCCTTCGGGGAGCCCTGTGAAACCGATCATCTTCTTGAAAATTAAAAAATAATTACGCTTTTGAGGCGAATTATGTGTCATTTCTGATACATGCTTCGCCTCTAGTCTTGACAGGGCTTCGGAATACAATTAAAATGAAATACGGAATCTGGTAATATTTCTGCTAGGGAATGAAGATCTATGACGCGCTGGGCGCCTCCTAATATATTATACATATCCATGAATTGATTCACAAATGGAATGATACAGTTGTATATTAGAGGAAGAGATATGGCTTGACCGGAGGGGTGTGCCATATTGTTTTGCAGGACCAACGTTTGATTTTCTGGCAGAAAGATGACCGGGTATCATTGCCCGGTTTTTTTGTTGAATTCATCATTCAACGGACAGAGACCCGCGAAATGAGAAATGAAAAAATTCTTATGAAAGGAGGAGAGATTTTTGCCGTATTCACCCCTATACCTTACGATTACTGCTGTGATTGCCGTGGCAGCCGGACTTCTGATCGGCTATTTCGTCAGAAAAAACGTAGCTGAAGGAAAACTGGCTTCTGCTGAAAGCATGGCGGAAAAAATTATAGACGATGCCAAACGATCTGCCGACGGCGCCAAAAAAGAAATGGTGCTGGAAGCGAAGGATGAAGCTTATCGTCTGAAAACAGAAATGGAACATGAAATCAGGGAACGGCGCAGCGAGATCCAGCGTCAGGAACGCCGGCTGGTCCAGAAGGAAGAAACCCTGGATCGGAAGACGGAGCAGATCGAGCGCAAGGAAGATGTTCTCCAAAAAACAGAACAGGAGCTGGGCAAGCAGAAAAAGACGGTCAATGAGCTGATGCAAAAGCAAATGCAAGAACTGGAGCGCATTGCCAACCTGTCCTTTGACCAGGCCAAAGACATCCTTCTGAACCGTGTCCAGAACGAGATCCAGCACGAAACGGCCATGATCATCAAGGAAAACGAAAACTATGCCAAGGAAGAAAGCGAAAAGAGAGCCCGCAATATTATATCTTTAGCGATTCAACGCTGTGCAGCCGACCATGTGGCTGAAACGACCGTATCGGTGGTTGCGCTTCCGAATGATGAGATGAAGGGCCGTATCATTGGCCGAGAAGGCCGTAACATCAGGACCTTGGAAACCTTGACCGGCGTCGACCTGATCATCGACGATACCCCGGAAGCCGTTATTTTATCAGGATTTGATCCTGTAAGGCGTGAAGTTGCCAGAATTGCTCTTGAAAAGCTGATTCTTGACGGCCGGATTCATCCTGGACGCATTGAGGAAATGGTGGAAAAGGCCAAGAAAGAAGTGGAGCAAAGCATTCGGGAAGAAGGCGAACAGGCTACTTTTGAAACCGGTGTCCATGGACTTCATCCTGAACTGATCCGCTTATTGGGCCGGCTTCGCTACCGTACCAGCTATGGACAGAATGTCCTTAAGCATTCCATTGAAGTGGCCCATCTGTCCGGCATGATGGCCGCCGAAATCGGAGCCGACGTCAATCTGGCCAAACGCGCCGGCTTGCTTCATGATATCGGTAAAGCCATTGACCATGAAGTGGAAGGCTCCCATACGGTGATTGGCGCCGATCTTGCCAAAAAATACCGGGAATCGGCCGATGTCATCCATGGCATCGCCGCCCATCATGGAGATGAGCCCTTCCGTTCGGTAGAAGCCGTTCTGGTGGCCGCATCTGATGCGATTTCCGCTGCAAGGCCCGGAGCTCGCCGAGAAACGCTGGAAGCTTACATCAAACGTCTGGAAAAGCTTGAAGAGATTGCCAACAACTTTGAAGGTGTGGATAAATCCTTCGCGATCCAGGCGGGACGTGAGATCCGGATCATCGTGAAACCGGATAAGATCGATGATGATGCCGCAACCATCATGGCTCGCGACATTGTCAAGCAGATTGAAAGCAATATGGAATATCCCGGCCAGATCCGCGTTGTGGTGATTCGAGAAACCCGCGCCGTCGATTATGCCAAATAATTTCCGGTTGACAGGATGCGGTGAAGACCGCATCCTTTTCTTATGGCACGGATTGAATCATCCGGAATGGATAATAAGGAAGGAAACTGGTTTATGAAAATATTATTCCTGGGAGATGTGGTGGGAAGGCCCGGCCGAAAGATCGTGAGTGATCTTCTGCCGCGGCTGGTCCGGAGCCTCGAAGCGGATATGGTCATTGCCAACGGAGAAAATGCCGCCGCCGGCAACGGGCTCACGGCAGAAACCGCTCGAGAGCTTTACAGTTCGGGGGTCGCGGTCATTACCATGGGCAATCATACGTGGGACAAAAAGGAAATCTTTGATTTTATCGATTCGGACCCTCATCTGATACGCCCGGCCAATTATCCGCCGGGAACACCCGGCAGGGGATGGACCTTGTATGAGCCAAAGCCGGGAAAACCCAGCGTCGCCGTGATTAATTTAATGGGAAGGGTCTTTCTGCACCCCATCGAATGCCCTTTCCGGATGGCGGATGCCTTGGTGGAGGAGGTCAGGAAAGTGACGCCGATCATCATTGTCGATTTTCATGCGGAAGCGACCTCGGAGAAAATTGCCATGGGCTGGCATCTGGATGGCCGGGTCAGCGCGGTGGTTGGAACCCATACCCATGTGCAGACCTCCGATGAACGGATTTTACCCCAGGGAACCGCGTACATCACCGACGTTGGGATGACGGGGCCTCGGAATTCGATCCTGGGGATCAAGCCGGAGATCATTCTCCGCAAGTTCCTGACACAGTTGCCGGCACGGTTTGAAGTGGCGGAAGGGGAAGCCCAGATCAACGCTGTCTTGATCACGGTGGACGACCGGACCGGTCTGGCTGTCGAAATTTCCAAAATCAATCGATTATCGAATTAGATAAAAGGAATTCATTGCTTTTTGTCGAATTACTCGATAAATTCTGCGCTGCGAAAGTGAGAAGAGGGACTCACTGGTTTGCGGGATAAATAGGGATTGGGAGGAAACGTTGTGGATGTATTGAAGGTGTCCAGTAAGTCGAGCCCAAATGCAGTGGCGGGTGCCTTGGCCGGAGTGATCAGAGAACGCGGCAGTGCCGAGATCCAGGCAATTGGGGCCGGTGCGCTAAACCAGTCTGTCAAAGCAGTTGCGATTGCCAGGGGGTTTGTGGCACCGAGCGGGATGGATTTGGTATGTATTCCTGCTTTCACGGATATCGTGATTGAAAACGAGGAAAGAACAGCCATCAAGCTGATCGTTGAACCTCGTTGAGACCAGACCATTCTGACTTCATGAAAACCGATCGAGCCTTGACTGCTTGCAGTCAAGGCTCGATTCGTTATATAATCAAATATAATGCTTTTTAAGGATGTGTTTTCATTGGCAGGTCGCATCATCCTGATATCCGGCCCGGTCCGCAGCGGCAAAAGCGATTATGCAGAAACCATGGCGGCTGCGCTTGCCGCTGAGCAGGATACCAGACACCAGACGGTTGCCTACATTGCAACCGCACAACCCTTCGATTCCGAGATGGAAGAACGGATCAAACTACATCGGGCCCGCCGGCCGGACGCTTGGCAAACCTATGAAGCGCCTTTCGAACCCTGGGAAGCCATTCAGTCCGGTTATGAAGCAGGGCACAGGGTTTTTTTGCTGGATTGCCTTACCATGCTGGTGACCAATTGGCTTTGCCGTCAATTTCCGGATCCGGACACGTACCAGATGATTGGCGAAAAGGAACAGCAGGAAGTTCTTGACATGCTGGGCCGCTTACACCGGGCCGCCGCCGAACGGGACGATCTGACCTTGATCCTCGTGACCAATGAAGTCGGATGGGGCTTGGTTCCGGAGTACCCGCTGGGGCGGCTTTATCGTGACTTGTCAGGACGAAGCAACCGTTATATGGCTGAGGCGGCCGCACAGGCATGGTTAGTGGTTATGGGTTTGCCTCTTCAATTAAAATAGGAAGTGCAACATGAAGAGTCTGACCTTTGCGATAAAATTTTTCAGCCGTTTTCCTTGGCCGGGAGAAGCCGTTTGGGATGCCGGAACCGCAGCCCGTTCCTTGGGCGCGCTTCCTGTTGTGGGCCTTTTCCTGGGCTTCTGGCTGGCTGGCGGCAGTTATTTGTTGACTCGGGGAATTGGAGCAGCCTGGTCCCCGGTCCTGCAGGCGGTCCTGCTGATCGTTTGGGAATGGAGTATGGGCGGCAGCCTGTTTTTAGATGGATTCGCGGATACTTGCGATGGTGTTCTGTCCGGCACACGGCCGGACCGGGCGCTGGAAATCATGCATGACAGCCGTATCGGTTCCATGGGGGCTGTTGGGCTCAATCTCTTGTTCCTGCTTAAAACGGCCATGTTTGTCCAGCTGATTGGCACAGCCTCATGGTCGCTATGGAAATGGCTGATCATGTATTCCTGTTGGAGCAAATGGGCTGTGGGAATGATCGTATTTTGGATGAAAGGCGCTAAGAAAGAAGGCTTGGCGCATTTTTTCCATCAAGAAAGGGCGCCCGCGGCATGGTGGTCCGGAACCGCCCTTATGGTCCTGGCTGCCGCAGTCCTCTTGCCTTTCAGATTGCGGGTGACGGTCCTGCCCCTATCCGGGCTGGCAGTCCTGGCAACAGCGCTCGTCCTTAAGAAACGGCTTGGCGGACAGACCGGCGACACCTATGGCTTTATCAGTCAGATGGCAGAGTTGTCCTTCCTGATGATGTTGATCCTCATGAACCAAAGCCGATGAAAAACCTATTGAATATGGGGCGGCGATATCCAAGCGTGCAGCCCTTCACGGAGTAAAAATGATGAAATCTATTTATTTGATACGGCATGGAGAGACGGAGTGGAACAAAATCCGCCGCTTCCAAGGGTTTAACAATGACATTGAGCTCAACGAAGCCGGTCGTTGCCAAGCAAGGATGCTGCAGCAAGCGCTGGCGGAGATAGCCTTCGACCGGATCGTGGCCAGCGACCTGATCCGGGCCAGGGAGACTGCGGAGATCCTCAATGAGCCCCATGGCTTGGCCATTGAGCTGGACCCGAAGTTAAGAGAAATGAACTTCGGATGCTGGGAGGGTTTGAACTTTCAGCAGGTCGAAGAAAAGTATCCGCGGGAAGCCGAGATTTGGCTAACGGAACCTGAAACCTTAAAAATTCCCGGCGGGGAGACTTTTCAAGAGCTTTTCAACAGAGTTTGGCAGAGGTTCGTCTTTTGGACTCAGAAAAACGACTACCAGAACATGGCGATCGTCTGCCATGGGGGGACCTGTGCCGCGCTGATCTGCGGTGTGCTTAACGCCCCCATTGAAAACATGTGGCAATACATGCAGGGAAATACGGCAGTGAACATCGTGGAAATGGAGGTCGCGGGACAATACATCCTGAAAGGCTACAACGACAAATCCCACCTGGAAAATCAGAATGAATGCCCGTAACGCCATCGGGGCAACGATTGACAACAAAAAATCCTTTCTATATAATTAATGATTGCGGAAGAATCATGTCCTGGGTAAACATCCGGGGCATTGTTTTTTACAGACGAAACAAGCCTGCAACCCCAGATCGGTTGATTTCAATAAATGATTCAGCCACTTTACGCATATTATAAGGGAGAGTGTATATTCATGATGACAGGGAATGAGATCCGCGAAAGATTCCTTCAATATTTCGAAAGCAAAGGCCATACCCGGGTTGCCAGTTCCTCACTGGTTCCCTTCAATGATCCGACGCTGCTGTTTACCAATGCCGGGATGAACCAGTTCAAGGACGTGTTTCTGGGTCTTGAACAGAGGCCTTATACGCGTGCCACCACGGCCCAGAAATGCGTACGGGCTGGCGGCAAGCATAATGACCTGGATACGGTGGGGCGTACGGCACGGCATCATACTTTTTTTGAAATGCTTGGGAATTTTTCTTTCGGCGATTACTTCAAGCGGGATGCCATCAAATTTGCCTGGGAATTCCTGACGGTGGAGATGGGTCTGCCGGTGGAACAGCTGTACATTACCATCTATAAGGATGACGATGAGGCCCACGATCTTTGGCGTGAATTGACCCCGGTGCCGGAAGAACGGATCATTCGTCTTGGGGAGAAAGATAATTTCTGGGCCATGGGCGATACAGGGCCTTGCGGTCCCTGCAGCGAAATTCACATTGACCGGGGCGTCGAGCATAGCTGCGGTTCGAACTGCGGGATCGGACAATGCGACTGCGACCGCTTCCTTGAGATATGGAACCTGGTGTTCATGCAGTTCAACCGGGATGCCCAAGGCCATATGACACCGCTGCCCAAGCCAAGCATCGATACCGGCATGGGCTTGGAGAGGATCACCTCCGTGGTCCAGAATGTGTCCTCAAACTACGACACGGATATCATGCGCGGAATCATGGAAGCGGTGGAAAGCCTCAGCGGCAAACCCTACCATAAGGATATGCGGGGATTCCCCTTCCGGGTCATCGCAGACCATATCCGTTCCTGTACCTTCCTGATCAGCGACGGGGTTCTGCCCAGCAACGAAGGCAGAGGCTATGTTCTGCGGCGGATTCTGCGGCGGGCGATCCGTTTCGGAAAGGTTCTGGGGGTCGATCGGCCATTTATGTATGAACTGGTCCCCGTGGTAACCCGTCAAATGGGTGAGGCTTATCCTCAATTGGCTCTGACCCAGGATTCCGTGATTCGGGTCATCAAGCGGGAGGAAGAACGCTTCCAGGAAACCATTGATGCGGGAATCCGCCAGGCTCAGGAAATCGTTCAGGAAGTGAAGGGCAGGGGCGGACATACCTTACCCGGACAGGACATGTTCCGTTTGTATGACACCTATGGCTTCCCCTTTGACCTGTCCCAGGATATTGCAGAGGAAGCCGGGCTCAAAGTGGACATGGACGGCTTCAACGCTGCGATGGAGGAACAGCGCCGCAAATCCCGTGAGTCCAGACAGGAGGCCGGCACCTGGGATTTAGCGCTGATGATCACAAAGCTTTGCCAGGGCCCTGCAACCCGGTTTGTCGGTTATCAAACCGTGGAAGCGAAGGGAACCCTTATGGCGATGGTTCGCGAAGGCGAGCTTGTGGACAGGGCCAATGAGGGCGAAAGCGTGGATTTGATTTTTGACCAAACGCCCTTTTATGCAGAAAGCGGCGGACAGGTTTCCGACCAGGGTGTTATAACGGGGGCGCTCGGCCATGTGGACGTCCAGAGCGTCTTCAAGCTTCCGGATGGGCGGTTTGTTCATCATGGTGTGGTTTCCGGGCAGATCCGCCAGGAAGAATCCTTCCTGCTGAAGGTCAACCCCTTGACCCGCCGGGAAACGGCTGCCAATCATACCACCACCCATCTTCTTCACAAGGCGCTGAGAACCGTTTTAGGAAATCATGTTTATCAGGCAGGCTCTATGGTGGAACCGGAACGTCTCCGTTTTGACTTTGCACATTTCAATGCCATGACGCCGGAAGAACTTCGGAAGGTTGAAGATATGGTCAATGCTGCCATCATGGCTGGCTATCCGGTCGAGACCCAGGAAAAGGATCTGGAAGACGCGAAAAAGGATGGCGCCATGGCCTTGTTTGGTGAAAAATACGGCGACAAGGTACGTGTCGTAACCATCGGACGGGGCCAGGGCGGTGATGTGCCGGGTGCCGCCAATGCGGCTGAGGGTGCAGCGCAGACTGAGGATTTCAGTATGGAGCTATGCGGCGGGACCCACTTGCAGAACACGGCTCAAGCCGGCATGTTCAAGATTGTCAGTGAAGGTGCTGTCAGTGCCGGTGTGCGCCGCATCGAGGCTGTCACCGGGCCCTCCATCCTTGCTCTGCTGGACGAAAAAGAAGAAATGCTCCAGAATCTTGCGGACCTGTTGAAAACGCCGGTGGCTGGACTGGAAAAAAAGATCCAAAATCAGATCGACAGCATCAAGCAGGCTGAAAAAGCCCTTGCCCAGGCAGAAGCCAAGATTGCCCATTTGCAGGGCGATCAATTTTTGGAGAAGGTTGTCCATATTGCCGGTGTACCGGTCATGATCAGCAAGGTTGACGCCAGGGACATGGAAAGTTTCCGCTCTTTATCAGATGCCTTGAAAGACAAGTTGGGCTCCGGCATCGTGGTCATCGGGACCGTCCTGGAGGATAAGGTGAGCTTTATCGTGACGGTTTCCAAGGATTGGATTGCCGAAGGCGCCCATGCGGGGAACCTGATCAAGGAAATCGCAAAAGTTGCGGGAGGCAGCGGCGGCGGACGACCTGATATGGCCCAGGCCGGCGGCAAGGATCCTGCTCAGTTGCCCAAAGCCTTGGAACAAGCCCATAAGATCATTGAGCAGCAATTAAAAAAATAATGAAATTCAGCAGGGTTTTACAATATTTCCTCGAATTTAACCCATTGTTCGGATATGCGGCGATTACGGGAGGCGAGCCTATGAATACAAAAAACAATAAACCGGGCAAGGATATGCCGGCGGGGCAGCAGGCTAAGAATCTTGATGAGACGATGATGTTTCGTGTTAAGACAGAAGAAGCCGCCAGCATCGCCGAGATCCTGCATGGCGTTTATCAGGCTTTGGAAGAGAAAGGCTATCAGCCGATCAACCAGATCGTTGGCTATCTTCTTTCCGGCGACCCTGCTTATATTACCAGCCATCTCAATGCAAGAAACTTGATCCGCAAACTGGACCGGGATGAATTGCTTGAGGAGCTGGTTAAGCATTATCTGGCGACCAAATAAATTCGAATCAGGCCTCCGGGATTCCGGGGGCTTGATTTATTAGCTCAACTTAATTGGAGGGGTATAGGATGCTTGGACTTGATGTAGGGGACCGCAGGATCGGTATTGCCGCTGCCGACGCCTTAGGGTTGACGGCCCAGGGACTGCCGACTTTGGAACGAAAAAGTCTGGCCTATGACCTTGAATACCTTGAAAAAATCATTCGGCAGCGTCAGGTGCATACCCTGGTGGTCGGTTTGCCCAAAAATATGGATGGTTCCTTGGGACCGCAAAGCGACAAGGTCAAGGCCTTCATTCAAGCGCTTTTAAATCATCTTGAAGCGCAGGATGCCGTTGCGGCGCCGTTAAAATCTCCCCTTTCAATCGTCTATTGGGATGAACGTCTGACAACGGTGGCAGCCCATCGCTCCATGCTGGAAGGGGATCTTTCCCGGCGAAAACGCAAGGGAAGCGTAGACAGGATCTCCGCGGTGCTGATCCTTCAGGGATACCTGGACCGGCTGGCCATTCAGAGAAAACGATTGGCCGCGGAAATCCCCGGAGATGAAGGAAAAGATCAAGCCAATGATTGACAAGCTATGGATTTACAAGTACAATTACGTTGTTCACAAGGAGAGTAGTTGAAACAACCTATTTTAAGGAGTGAGGTGTCACAATGGAAGAGAATATGGAATATGAAACCGTCATGTTGGTTGATGAAGACGGAGAAGAGCATGAATTTGTTCTTATTGACGTTTTAGAAGTGGACGGCAATGAATATGCGATCCTGGAGCCCGCGGAAGCTGATGAAGCGTCCGACGAGCCCGCAGAGGCAATCATCCTGAAAATTGGCAAGGATGAAAACGGAGAAGACATCCTGTACGATATCGAAGACGATGATGAGTGGGAGAAGGTTGCGGATCTCTGGCAAGAAGAGATGGAATCCAGCACTGACTCTGAGGAATAAGGTCCGTTTCCTGTGATTGCCAGCCGCAATTCAGGCCAGGCAGGATTTCCCGAAGTACCCGGAGCAGATCCGGGTGCTTTTTTTGTTGGGGTTTTCTCACGAGCTATAGTATAATACAAAAGGACCGTTCGTTTGGTTCCGGCCGATTTTGATCGATAAGCGAGGCGCAGCGATGTCAGAACATACCGTGAAACATCCCAGAAATAAAAAGGCCCGATGGATTTCAATCCTGTTGGTTCTGCTCCTTGTACTAGCCGGTTTCGGAGCCATGGTTTACAGGCAGTTCAGAGCTGACTTGCGTCCATTGACCGAGACCCCCGCGGAGGCGACGCTGTTCATCGTCGAAAAGGGATGGACCTTGACCCGGATCGCATCGGAACTGGAAAAAGCAGGCTATATCCGCAGCGCCAAGGCTTTTGCCGCCTATGGCAGACTGGAGAAAACCGGTGATAAGCTGCAGGCAGGAAACTATCTCTTATCACCCTCCATGAGTTCTGAAGCGCTCATGAAGGAATTGGTCCGTGGCCAGGTGATCGTCAAGAACTTTACGATTCCGGAAGGGTATCACTTGCGGCAAATCTGCAATGTCCTTGTCCAGAAGGAAATATGCACCGAAGCGGAATTCTGGGAGGCCGTCCGTAACGGTTCTTTCAATTATGCTTTCCTGGACGGGCTTCCCAATAATGACCAGCGGCTCGAAGGATACCTTTTCCCGGACACCTATACGATTGCGGAAGGAACGCCGGTCGAAAAGGTGCTGGATCGTATGCTGAAACGCTTTGATGAGATTTACTCGGCTTTGCCCGAAAACACAAGCGGCCTTTCGATTCGGGAAATGGTCACGCTGGCATCCATCGTGGAGAATGAAGCGAAACTGGATGAGGAACGGCCTCTGATTGCCTCCGTATTCCTTAACCGGCTGCGGGACGGCATGCGTTTGGAATCTTGTGCCACGGTCCAATATCTCTTCGATGAAAAAAAGAGCCGGCTTCTGTATTCAGATTTGGAAATCGCGTCTCCTTACAACACCTATCGGCAAGAGGGATTGCCCCCCGGCCCCATTTGCAGCCCGGGGAAGGCTTCTTTGGAAGCGGCGGCCCAGCCGGCACAATCCGATTATTATTTCTTTGTTGCAAAAGAAGACGGCAGTGGCGGACATGTGTTCAGCCACACGCTCAGTGAACACAACCAAGCCAAATGGACGATCCGTAATTAGGAGGGGCATCAAGTGAAAATGGAATTGCTGGCACCAGCCGGCAGTATGGAAAAATTAAAAGCGGCGATCCTGTTCGGCGCTGACGCGGTCTATTTGTCCGGCAAAGAATTTGGACTGAGGGCTTTTTCTGATAATTTTACGCTGGAAGAGATGAAGGAGGCGGTGGGATTTGCCCATGGGCATCAAGTCAAGGTGTATGTCACCGTCAATATCTATGCCCGCAATCATGACCTGGAAAATCTGCCTGAATACTTGAGGCGGCTGCAAGAAATCGGCGCAGACGCCATTCTTATTTCAGATCCCGGCATTGTGCTGCTGGCCAGAGAGACCATTCCCAATATGCCGATCCACTTGAGTACGCAGGCAAACACCACCAACTGGGCTGCAGTAAAATTCTGGAAAGAACTAGGTGTCCAAAGGATCGTTCTGGCCAGAGAATTGTCCTGGCCGGAAATCCGGGAAATCCATGAGAAAAACGGTGCCATGGAATTGGAAGCTTTTATCCACGGGGCTTTATGCATGTCCTATTCCGGCCGTTGCCTTTTGAGCAATTACATGACGGGCAGGGATGCCAATCAGGGCGCCTGCGCTCAGGCCTGCCGATGGAACTATTCACTTGTGGAGCAGAAACGGCCGGGAGAATATTTTCCTATTCTTGAAGATGCGAGAGGCAGTTATATTTTCAATTCAAAAGATATTTGTCTGTTGGCTCAAATCCCGCTGCTTGACCGGGCCGGAATCTGCAGTCTGAAGATCGAAGGGCGCATGAAAAGCGCCCATTATGTGGCGACCATTGTCAAAGCCTATCGGGAGGCGTTGGACGCTTTCGAAAGGGACCCCGGCAACTGGCAGGTCGAAGACCGGTGGCTTCGTGAGATCGGACGCGTCAGTCATCGCGAATATACCACAGGATTCTTCCTGGGAGACGATTTTCAGGATGCCAAGGTCAACCTGAATTCCAATGAAAACGATCGTTCTCACGATTTTGTCGGATTGGTCTTAGGCTATGACCCGGACGAGAAACGGCTCAGTATCGAACAGAGGAATCATTTTAAAAAAGGCGATCTGCTGGAATTCGTTCCTCCTCAAGGGGAAAATTTCACAGCCGCCGCTGTTGACCTCCGCAATGCCCAGGGAGAACCGGCGGAGGCAGCCCCCCATCCCCAGGAACACGTGAGCATCTATTCGGAAAAACCAGCCCCGCCCTGGACCCTGGTCCGGCGCGCCTGAAACCGGATCATCCAATGGAAAGGCAGACATCATGCGGGACACCATCCAAATCCATATTCAAACGGAAAAACGGCATATTGCCTATATAACCAAGATATTCGAAGCCATGGGGCATTTAGCCATCGTCACGACCATCGACCGGGAATCGGGCCTTTTGCGGATCCTTTGCGATCCCGGCAGCCGGGGTGAGGTCATGCAGGTTCTGGAGACATTGCCTTGCCGGGCGGTCCCCCCGCGGTCTTGACAGTCCATGCGAGAAAAAATATAATGATTCAGGTGAAAGAGGTGAGATTCATGCCACATTACGATTATCGTTGCACAGAATGCGGCGATTTCACAGTGGAGCAGCCGATCACGCAAGATGCCTTGAAGATATGCCCGACCTGTGGAAATCCCATTCAGCGCATCATCGGCAAAAACGTCAGCATTATGTACAAAACTGGCGGCTTTTACTGTACGGATAAAGGTGCCTGCAAAAGCTGCAGCGCATGCCGCTGAGCATCCCCTGCCCAAATACTGCGGTCCATTTTTTCATAAAGATGGTGCCGCGGTTTTTAATATTTCAGGGTCTGTGGATCACCGGATCCGCCGGACTTGATTGGAGGCTATATGATCCGAATTCTCAAACCAACGTCTCATGTTGAAAACTTGCAGCGTCTTGATCTGGAAGAATGGCGCCGGCGTGGGATTCGCGGCGTGCTGATCGATCTGGACAATACCATCTCTCCTTGGAGAAAGAATGATATTACCCAGGAGGCCCTTGACTTATTCCAGCGCGCGTCGGCTGCTGGAATCCAGGTCATGCTCTTCACCAATGCCCATGCCAAGAGAGCCGGCCAGGCGGCAGCCAATGCGGGGATCCCTTTTTTCCCTTCCGCAAAAAAACCTTTGCCTTGGAGATTCCGAAAGGCAGCCGGATCCCTGGGACTCCTGCCAAATCAGGTTCTGATGGTGGGCGACCAGATTTTTACAGACGTTTTAGGCGGAAATCTGGCCGGCTGTGTGACGGTCTTGGTTCCGCCGCTTGAAGAAAACGAATATGGCGGCACCAAAATGCTGCGTTTAATGGAAAGAATGATTGGCATCCGTCAGAAATTCAGACGCAGCTCAAAATAGTCCGACATGTTATAGAAGGGGGACGATCATCCTATGGATCGAGCAGCGCTCAAGCAGCGCATGAATGCATACCGTCAAAAATTGGGACAGCAGATGCTTGACGGTTTTCTGGTGACACGAGAAGTCAATGTTCATTATTTGAGCGGATTTACCGGCGATTCCAGTTGGCTGCTGGTGACCCGTCAGGAAGCCTTTCTGCTGACGGATTCACGCTATACCGAACAGGCCAGACAGGAATGCCTGGAATGCCACGTGGTTCTTGTTAAGGAGTCCCTGGAAAAGACCGCCGCTGCGCTGGCGGCTGCCGAAAGCGTTCATCGCCTGGGCTTTGAGAGTGATTTCATGACGGTGGCGCAGCATCAGCGTCTCGCGATGGCGGCTGCGCTGCACCCTGAACTGGTGCCTTCTGTTGATTTGTGCAGTGCCTTACGGCAATTTAAAGACGAATACGAACTCAAGTGGCTGCGGGAAGCGGCGGCCTTGGGAGACCGGGCTTTGACGCAGCTGAAGCCGCATCTTCGCCCGGGAATCACGGAACGGGAAATCGGGAACCGGCTGAACATCCTCATGATCGAAGCCGGCAGCGAAGGTTTGTCCTTCGAGACGATTGTCGCTTCCGGTTCTCGCGGGGCTTTGCCCCATGGTGTCCCTTCCGACAAGCCTTTGGAAAAAGGCGACATGGTAACCCTTGATTTCGGTTGTATCCGCAAGGGCTACCATTCGGATATGACTCGGACCTTCATCCTGGGAGCGCCTGATCCGGAGCAAAAAGCGCGCTATGAATTGGTGCTGGCGGCTCAAATGCGGGCAATCGAAGCCATTCGTCCGGGACGAAACACACGTGAGATCGATGCGATCGCCCGTGACCTCATCAAAGCAGCAGGCTTTGACGAAAACTTCGGGCATGGTCTGGGACACAGTTTGGGCCTGGAAATCCACGAATCGCCGCGGTTCAGTCCGATTGCCCCGCCGGTGGTTCTTGAGCCCGGCATGCTGCTGACGGTAGAGCCTGGAATCTATGTTCCCGGCTGGGGGGGATTGAGGATCGAGGACATGGTCCTGATCACTGAAGAGGGCCATGATATTTTAACAAAATTTCCAAAAACACTGGAAGATATGACGATCATTTGTTAAACTAAGTTGAAGAGATATGCAATGAAACAATTATAAGGAGGAAACTCATGATTTCGACTTCTGATTTCAGGACCGGGCTTACGTTTGAGCTTGATCATGACGTTGTCACACTGGTGGAATTTCAGCATGTAAAACCCGGCAAAGGCGCAGCCTTTGTCCGCTGCAAATTGCGCAGTCTGAAAACCGGTTCTACGGTTGAAAGAACCTTCCGTCCCGGTGAAAAATTCCAGAAAGCCCATGTCGAACGCAAAGAAATGCAATACCTCTATAAAGATGGGGACAACTGGGCCTTTATGGATACGGAAACCTTCGACCAGGTGACTTTAATGGAAAGTCTGCTGGAAGATGCTCCGAAATACCTCAAGGAGAACATGACCACCGGTATTTTGTTTTATCAGGGCAATGTCATTGGCATGGATCTTCCAAAGCAGGTCGAGCTTGCCGTCGTTGCCACCGACCCCGGCATTAAAGGAGATACGGCTTCCGGCGGAAGCAAACCGGCCACCCTCGAAACCGGCGTTGTGGTGCAGGTTCCTTTCTTTGTGAATGAAGGCGATGTTCTGATCATTGATACACGTACCGGCGAATATGTGAGCCGGGCATAACCTGACGGTATGAAAGGAGGTCCGAATATGGATCTGAAACAAAAGGTTGCATTCGTTTCCGGCTTGATGGAGGGCTTGAGTTTTGACCTGGAATCCAAAGAAGGCAAAATGTTCGATGCGATCCTGGGAATTCTGGAAGAAATGGTCGAAGAAATCGACGACATGAAAGAGGACCATGAAGATCTCGAAGAATTTGTTGAGGCCCTCGACGATGACCTGAATGAAGTCGAAGAGATCCTTGGCGTCAGTGAAGACGAAGAGGAAGAACCCGAAGAAGACGAGGATGAGGATGACTTTGTCGACATCAAGTGCCCAAAATGCGGCGAAATCGTTTGCTTCGATCCCAAAGTGATCTGGGATAAGGATGAACCTGTGGAAGTCCTTTGCCCCAACTGTGATACGGTCGTATTTTCCAGCGACCAATGCGGTGAAGGCTGCGAATGTGAGGAATGTACCAGCGCTGAGGCCGAGGAAGACCACGAATAATTCTACAGTTCAGCGAAGAAGAGAAGGCAAGAGCCGTTGGCTCTTGCCTTCTTCAGTCAGCAGCCCGGCTGGGCTTTCCGGACCGACGGTGCGGCATAGGGGTCAGTCTGGCTGCGTTGGAGAAAAGGTGGTGATTTTATGGAGGATCGAATCGATCCAAAGGATGTCGGGGAACTCAAGATTTCAACGGAGGCCATCGCCGTCATTGCCAGCACGGCCGCATTGCAGGTCAACGGCGTATCCGCCTTGGCCACAGGCCGGATCGAAGATTTTACGGAACGGGTCGGCATGAAAAATCCAGGCAAAGGGCTGCGGCTGGACATCAAGAACAATACGGTCTCTCTGGATGTGCATATCATTGTGAAGTTCGGTTTCCGCATCCCTGATGTGGCCCGGGCCATTCAGAAAGCCATCAAGAACGCCATCGAAGAAATGACGGACATGCATGTGCTGGCTGTCAACGTACTGGTTCAGGACGTTGATTTTTCCGGCGTGCAGGATTTGCAGAAAGCGGCCATCGAACCTTAATGAAGCGAACCTGCCCGACCCATAAGCAGGATCGCATGGAGGGAAGTATACAAGAAACGGCAGGAAAACATCCTGGTTTTCCTTGCTTTATGTATAAAATAACGGTATATTTAAAAAGATAATGCATAAACAGGAGTTGCAAAAGGGGAGGATGCGTCGCGAATGAGACGTCGAAAAACCAGAGAACTAGTGATCAAAGCGATCTTTGCATATGAAATCGAAAAAGGCGACCCTTATTTCCATTTGGATTATATTTCTGAGGACGCCGAAATGGGGGGCTATGATGAAGGCGGCACTGAGAAATTTCTTGCTTCGGTTGAAGATGTATACGCACGGCAGCTGACCGGCGGCATCCTGCATCATTGCAAAGAACTTGATCAAATCATCGATCAATATGCGGTGGATTGGGATATCAAACGCTTGGGCGGCGCGGACCGGAATATCCTGCGTCTGGCACTTTATGAAATGCTGTACGACGAAAAACTGCCGCCGGCGATCGCCATCAACGAAGCCGTTGACTTGGCTAAACTCTATGGTACTGCGGAATCACCGCGTTTCATCAACGGGATCCTAGGAAAATATGCCGATGAAATGAAAGAAAAAGAACCGGGAAGCAATCATGGGGCTTAAGCTGTCCGACCCGCTCTATTTAGGAATCGATACGAGCTGCTACAGCACCTCGGTGGCTGTGGTTGACAGGTATGGAAAACTGCGCTTTGACCGAAGGATCATGCTTCCGGTAGAGGCAGGCCAGAAAGGAATGCGCCAGTCTCAAGCATTCTTCTATCATCACAAAAACCTCCCGGTCCTAATGGAAGCGCTGCGGTCGGAATTGGGCGAACCGCTGTCAGAACGGCTTGAAGCCATCGGGGTCAGTGAAAAACCCTGCCGCCGGCAGGATTCTTATATGCCGGTATTTTTGGCTGGCGCCGGCTTGGCGCGAAGTCTGGCTGCAGCTTTGGATGTGCCGCTTTTTACAACGACGCATCAGGAAGGTCATTTGATGGCTGCCCTCTGGTCGGCCGATTTCACTCAAAAACCCCCTTTCCTGGCTTTCCATTTGTCCGGAGGGACCACCGATTTGATTCTCGTCCTTGGGATTCGGCATAAGCCTATCTGCACTTTTGAGTATCATCTGATTGTCGGTTCGATGGATATACCTGCCGGACAGCTCGTGGATCGGATCGGTGTTGATCTTGGTCTGGACTTTCCGGCCGGACCCCAGCTGGAACATTTGGCCGCTGAGTTAGGAAGCACCACATTGCCTAAGCATCGGATCCCGACCCATGTCGATCCGAACGGAATCAGCTTCTCAGGCGCTGAGGCCTATGCGAAGCGATTGATTGCGAAGGGAGAAAGCCCCTCGGAAATCGCCCGGTCCATTGAGCATTGCATCGCCGGGACCTTGGAAAAAGCAGTTCGTTTACAACCAACCTATCCGGTGGTTTTTATGGGCGGGGTTGCCGGGAACGGCTACGTTCGCCAGCGTTTGATATCCCGGCTCGAAACGGGACACGGGACCAAGCGCTGTTATTTTGCCGAAAGACAATTCAGCTCTGACAATGCGGTCGGGATAGCCCTCATCGCCGCCGCATCGATGAAGAAACCGCAGTTCGACCAGCTTTGATGAAGATGTCCGCGTTGCCCTCATCGCTGTGCTTTATCGAAGCTGCGTCCTGCCGGTCTTCGTCGTTAGAGAAATTGTTTTAGGATACAGCTTCTTTACTTTGTTTAGGAGGGATACCAGTGTTTAAAATTCTCAAAAAGGATGAAATGGGCAACAATGTCTATGGCTTTGAAGTATTAGCGCCCCGTGTTGCCAAAAAGGCCGAGGCCGGACAATTCTTTATCGTGCGGCAAGGGGAAGATTATGAGAGAATTCCTTTGACCATCGCAGATTTTGACCGGGAAAAAGGCACCATCACCATGATTTTCCAAGTTGTCGGCGCCTGCACCAAGGCTCTGTCCTTGTTGAATGAAGGCGATGAAATGTCGGATATCGTAGGTCCCCTCGGCAAACCCACAGAAATTGAAAAATTCGGGAAAGTCGTGGTCGTTGGCGGCGGCGTCGGCATTGCGCCGATCCACCCCATTGCCAGAGCGCTGAAGGAAGCCGGCAATGAAGTCACGGCTATCATCGGCGCCCGCACCAAGGACCTGCTGTTCTGGGAAGACAAAATGGCCCAGGTCAGCGACCGATTGCTCATTGCAACCGATGACGGTTCGGCCGGCCGCAAAGGCTTTGTGACCCAGGTTCTGGAAGACCTGATCAAAGAAGAAGACATCCGCTGCGTCTGGGCCATCGGGCCGATGATCATGATGCGGGCCGTGGCCAATATGACCCGTCCCTACAAGGTGCACACCATTGTCAGCATGAATCCCATCATGGTGGATGGAACCGGTATGTGCGGCGCTTGCCGTGTTTCTGTCGGCGGCGAAACCAAGTTTGCCTGTGTGGACGGCCCTGAATTCGACGGTCATGCCATTGACTTCGATTTGGCCATGAAACGGGCAGCGGTCTTCAAGGCAGATGAAAAACTGGCCATGGAAGCCCTTGAAGAACGTCTGAAAGGAGGCGGCTGCAAATGTCACAGCAAGTAAGCAGAGTGGCGATGCCTGCCCAGGATCCAGAAATCCGCAATAAAAATTTCAGTGAAGTTGCATTGGGATACACCGAAGAAATGGCGCTGATCGAAGCAGAACGCTGCCTGCTCTGTAAAAATCCCCAATGTGTCAAAGGCTGCCCTGTTGAAGTCGATATTCCCGGTTTTATCAAAAAGCTGCGGGAAAAAGACATGGAGGGGTCTGTCAAAGTATTGAAAGGCAAAAACAGCCTTCCGGCCGTCTGCGGCCGCGTATGTCCCCAGGAATCGCAATGCGAAGCCAAGTGCATTAAAGGCATCAAAGGCGAACCGGTCGCCATCGGCCGTCTGGAACGCTATGTGGCGGACTGGGATCTGGCCAGAGGTGCTGAGACACCCGTCAAACCTGAGCCCAAGCACAAAAAAGTCGCCGTGATCGGCGCCGGCCCGGCCGGACTGACCGCCGCCGGAGATTTGGCGAAGATGGGCTATGACGTGACGATTTTCGAATCCCTCCATACGCCGGGAGGCGTTTTAATGTACGGCATCCCGGAATTCCGTCTGCCCAAGGCCATCGTCCAGCAGGAAATCGACTACATCCGCTCTCTGGGTGTGGTGATCGAGACCAATGTGGTCTGCGGTAAAACCGTTCTGGTGGACGAACTGTTGAAGGATGAAGGCTTTGACTGTGTTTTCATCGGTACCGGCGCCGGTCTGCCCTACTTTATGGACATTCCGGGAGAAAACCTGAACGGTGTTTATTCAGCCAACGAGTTCCTGACCCGCAGCAACCTGATGAAAGCCTATCGTTTCCCGGAATCCCTGACGCCCATCCATGCAGGCAAACGGGTGGCGGTCATCGGCGGCGGCAACGTGGCCATGGACGCAGCCAGAACCGCCCTGCGTCTTGGCGCGGAGGAGAGCTGGATCATCTATCGCCGAACGGATGAGGAAATGCCTGCCCGTGCTGAAGAAGCGGAGCATGCCAAAGAAGAAGGCGTCCGATTCATGCTGCTTTCCAGCCCCATCGAGCTGAAGGGCGACGAGAATATGAATTTGACCTCGATGATATGTCAGAAGTATGAGCTGGGCGAACCGGATGCTTCCGGCCGCAGAAAGCCTGTTCCGATCGAAGGCGATTTGGTTGAAATGGAAATCGATACCCTGGTCATGGCCATCGGACAGGGCCCCAACCCCCTGGTCACCAGCACGACCCCCGGCCTGATGATCACCAAACGAGGCAATATCGTCGCCGATGAAGCGACGGGAGAAACCTCTCAAGAAGGTGTGTATGCCGGCGGGGATATCGTCACCGGCGCCGCCACCGTCATTCTGGCCATGGGCTCCGGCAAATCGGCGGCCAAATCGATCGATGCGTATCTTTCAAAATAACCCTTCTTAGAAAGGAAGTATTATGCTTCCACACGGAAAAATCTATTCTGTGACTCAAGTGGCCGGGCTGATCCAGTCGGCGATCCAACGATCGCCGGAATTGGCCCGGCTTTGGGTCCGTGGTGAAATAACGAATTATAAGAGACATAGTTCAGGGCATCTGTACCTGTCCATCAAAGACAGCGCGACGGTGATCCGGGCTGTTATGTTCAGGGGTCACGCCGGCAAGCTGGCCTTTGAGCCTGCCAACGGCCAGGATTGTTTTTTCCTTGGCTATGTGGGACTCTACCCAAAAGAGACTCAGCTTCAGTTTTACGTCGAGGAGATCCTGCCGGCCGGTGTGGGCGAGGAAGCCCTGGCGCTTGAAGCCTTGAAAAAAAAGCTTCAGGCTCGAGGCTACTTTGCCCCGGAACGCAAAAGGCCGATACCCCACTTGCCGTTGGCCGTCGGCGTGGTTTCATCGCCCACCGGCGCAGTGATCCAGGACATTCAAAAAGTGCTCTGGCGCCGTTACCCCGGCATGCCGATCTATTTATATCCGGCGGCTGTCCAGGGTAAAGAAGCTGTCGAATCCATCGTGCGCGGGCTGTCTGCCATGGCCCGTGCACCGGTGGACGTGGTGATTCTGGCCAGAGGCGGGGGTTCGGCAGAAGATCTGAGCGCTTTCAATACGGAGCAGGTGGCCGACGCCCTGTACCAGTGCGGGAAACCTGTTATTTCGGCCGTCGGTCATGAAACCGATGTGACCGTGGCAGACCTGGTGGCAGATCTTAGGGCGGCAACCCCTTCCATGGCCGCAGAGCTTGCCGTTCCTATCAAAATGGATCTCATGCGTTCCCTGGTGGACGTCCATCAGAGGCTTCAGGGCAGCCTGCTGCGAAATCTGGACCGAAGCAGTGAACGGCTTCAACGAGCTGCAGGAAGCACCGTATTGATCCAGCCAGCGCGCTGGCTGGATCCGAGGCGAGAGCAGCTGATGCGTCTCGAAGAAAAACAGCTGCTCCACATCCAGCGAATCCTGGCCGACAAACAGAACCGGATCCAGAAGGAGGCTGCCCGGCTTCAGGCTTTGTCGCCCCTGGCGACGCTGGCGAGGGGCTATGCCGTTTGCCGGACCGAGGATGGCAGGATCCTGGTGAAGTCAGATCAAGTAGAGATCGGCGACCGGCTTCATGTCCGTCTGGCCGAGGGAAGCCTCCAGTGCCAAGTGACTGAAAGGAGTACATCATGAACGCCACCGACAAAAAAGATTTGACCAGCACAGGCGGACAAACCGCTGCGGTGACATTTGAGGATGGCATCCAGCGCCTGGAGCTGCTGGTTCGTCAGCTGGAACGCGGAGAACTGACCCTGGAACAGTCCCTGGCCTGCTTTGAGGAGGGGATCGGGTTGGTCAAGCAATGCCAGTCCCAGCTTGAACGAACGGCTGAAAAAATCCAGATTCTGACTGGAGAAAAACAGGAGCAAGAATAGATGCTGAAATTAGAGGCCTATCTGGAAGCACGAAGAGAGACCGTTGAGCAGGCGCTGCAGCGTTGTCTTCAATTTCGAGATGAAACGGCGTCTCAACAAAAAATCCATGACGCCATGCGATACAGTGTATTTGCCGGCGGAAAGCGTTTGCGGCCGATTCTCTGCATGGCAGCCGCCGCCGTGTCCGGAGGCTGCGAAACCGAAGTGCTGCCAGCCGCCTGCGCTCTGGAATTGGTCCACACATATTCTCTGATCCATGACGATCTGCCCTGTATGGATGATGACGATTTTCGCCGGGGCAGACTGACGAGCCATAAAGTCTTTGGGGAGGATATGGCGGTTCTGGCTGGTGACGCTCTGCTCACCCTGGCCTTTGAGGTTATCAGCCGGGATCAGAAGGATCAGCCCGCGCTGGCGGTTCTGCAGGCTGTCCGGGATCTGGCCCAGGCTTCCGGAAGCGAAGGGATGATCGGCGGACAGGTCATGGACATTCTCAGTGAAAACCATGCCTTGAGCCAAAATGAGCTGCAGCAGATGGACAACTTGAAAACCGGCGCTTTGATCAGAGCCTCTCTGAAAATGGGCGCCCTTCTGGCCGGCGCCGCGCCGGATGTGGTCAAGGCCTTGTGCCGGTATGGGGATGCCTTCGGTTTAGCGTTCCAAATCACGGACGACCTTTTGGATGCAGTGGGTGATTCGGAGAAGATGGGCAAAATGACCGGCGCCGATGTGAAGCAGGGCAAAGCGACCTATGCCACGGCCCTCGGATTGGACCGCGCCGGGGAATTGGCAAAACAAGCTGTGGAAACCGCCAAAGCCGCTTTGAAGGATATTCATGGGGATACGGCTGTTCTTGAAGCTTTGGCAGATTATGTTATCAAAAGGGAATCATAGAGGAAAAGGACATGAATAAATACCTGGAGAAGATCAATACTCCGGAAGACATAAAGAAAATGGATGAAAAAGCCTTGGCGGAATTGGCGGCCGAACTGAGAACGTATGTTCTTGAAGTGGTCAGCCAGAACGGAGGCCACCTTGCTTCCAATCTGGGCGTGGTGGAGCTGACCCTTGCTTTACATAAAGTGTTTGATACGGCCAAAGACCGGGTGGTCTGGGACGTGGGCCATCAAACTTATATCCATAAAATCCTGACCGGGCGCCGGGATGCATTCAAAACCCTCCGTCAGTCCCAAGGACTTTCCGGATTCCCTAAACGGGAGGAAAGCATCCATGACGCCTATGACACCGGGCACAGCAGCACTTCGATCTCGGCGGCATTGGGTTTTGCGAAAGCCCGGGATTTGAAAGGGGAAGACCATCGTGTGGTGGCGGTCATTGGCGATGGCTCCATGACCGGCGGCGAGGCCTTCGAAGCCTTGAATCTTGCGGCCAGCCTGAACACGGATCTTTTGGTCATCTTAAACGACAACCACATGTCGATTGCTCAAAACATTGGCGGAATGGCGGAGTACCTGAATCGGATCCGGACCTCCGCGATCTATAACCGAAGCAAGCTCGGGGTAAGGAGAACTCTGAAGAAAATTCCGTTTTTCGGCGAGCCGCTGGTTAAAGGAATCGAACGGCTGAAGGAAGGCATCAAGCTGATCATGATTCCTGGCGTGGTATTCTCCGAGCTAGGCTTCAGCTATTATGGGCCTGTGGATGGACACGATCTTAAAGCACTGACCGAAACGCTCCAGAAAATCAAAGATATGGAAGGGCCCGTCCTGTTGCATGTCCTTACCCGCAAGGGGAAGGGGTATCTTCCGGCCCAAAAGGATGCCTGCACCTACCATGGCATTGCGCCCTTTGATTTAGAAACCGGCAAAGTCAGCACAACCGCCGTCAAACCGCCCACCTATACCAAAGTATTTTCCGAGACGATGATCCGCCTCGCTGAGGCGGATCCCAGGATCCTGGCCATCACCGCCGCCATGTCCGATGGCACCGGGCTCGGTGAATTTTCAAAGCGTTTTCCTGACCGTTTCTTTGATGTGGGCATTGCTGAACAGACCGCGGTCACCCTAGGCACGGCCTTGGCCTTGTCCGGATTCCGTCCTGTGGTTTCAGTATATTCCACGTTTCTACAGAGGGCTTATGACCAGATGATCCAGGATACGGCAATTCAGAACGCACCGGTGGTCTTTGCCCTTGACCGTGCCGGCTTAGTGGGGGAAGACGGCCCAACCCATCACGGAGCCTTTGATCTTTCTTACCTGCGAAGCATTCCCGGCATGGCGGTGATGGTCCCCAGGGATGAACAGACGCTGCAATCGATGCTGGCTGCAGCGATCCAGCACGAATCCGGTCCATCGGCCATCCGTTATCCTCGCGGCAAAGCCCGCGGAATGGGCTTGAATGCGGCGATCTTGCCGCTGGAATGGGGCAAGGGGGAAATCCTGCGTCACGGACAGGAGGCCTTGGTCTTGGCCGTGGGGCCTCTAATCGACGAAGCCCTTGAGGCTTCAGATCGTTTGTCTGAAGAAGGGATCAGGCTGGGCGTCGCGGATGCCATGTTCGTCAAACCCTTGGATGAGGCGATGATCCTGGCCCTTTGCCAACAATATCCGTTGATCGTGACCTTGGAGGAAAACGCCATCGCCGGCGGTTTCGGTGCGGCGGTCCTGGAATTGCTGGCCGCTCATCCTGAAATCCAAGGCGGCAGGATTTATAATATCGGACTGCCGGACCGTTTTGTTTCACAGGGAACCCAAAAGAAGCTGCTTGAGGATCTCGGTTTGGATGGCCAGGGCATTGCCCGGACCATCTCCGACCTATTGAGAAGGAACGAGTAGATACATGACAGAAAATATGGAGAATCCCAAAGAGAAGCCGGAAGGCGGGAAGCCAGCGGCAGCCTCCGGCGGCAAAGAACGCCTTGATGTGCTCTTGGTGGAGCTGGGTCTTGCGCCCAGCCGTGAAAGAGCCCGCGCCATGGTCATGTCAGGCGTTGTTTTTGTCGGAAATCAACGAATCGATAAAAGCGGACATAGGATCGATCGCCAGTCAGACCTCCGGATCCATGGTCCAAGCTTAGCTTATGTAAGTCGCGGCGGCTTGAAACTGGAAAAGGGACTGACCGTTTTTCCGGTAAAGCTGCAGGGCTGCCGGGTTCTGGATATCGGCGCCTCCACCGGAGGCTTCACCGATTGCGCCCTTCAAAATGGCGCGGCAGGCGTCGTGGCGGTGGATGTAGGCTATGGCCAGCTGGACTGGAAGCTGCGTCAGGATCCCAGGGTCCGGGTCATGGAAAAAACCAACGCCCGCTATTTAAAGCTGGAAGATATCGGCGAACCCGTGGATTTTGTGACCATCGACGTTGCCTTCATTTCTCTGGATAAAATATTTCCTGTGCTTCCCGGCTTGATGAAGCCCGGTGCCCAGGGCATTGCTCTGATCAAGCCTCAATTCGAGGCCGGCCGCGAGAATGTCGGGAAAAAAGGCGTTGTCCGGGATCCCAAGGTTCATGCTGCGGTCATCGAAAAGGTCCTGCAGGAGCTGGAACGATCCGGACTGACGGCCTTGGGACTAGATTATTCGCCGATCCGCGGTCCGGAAGGCAATATTGAATATCTTCTTTGGTTCGGTTATCAAACCGGCATTTCACCAGATTATGATCATGGACGAACGCATGGTCTGGTGGATAAAGCCTTTCAAACCATGAAGGGGGGCGACACGGCATGATCCGGAAAATCGGGATGATCATCAATTACCGGCGGCCCAAGGCGATCTTTTTGGCGGAGCATCTTCTGATGTGGCTGAAAAACCGGGGAATCCAGGTATCTTTGCTGGAAGAGGATCCTTCCGGCAAAAACAAGCTTGACATTCCGGTGGAGGACATCGGTTCAGAAAAGCCGGATATGGTCATTGCTTTGGGCGGCGACGGCACCTTTTTAAGAGCGGCCCGTTTAACGGCGCCTCATCAAGTACCGATTCTGGGGATCAATCTGGGCCACTTGGGCTTTCTTTCCGAAGTTGAAGAATTTGCCGTTTTCCCTGAATTGGAAAAAATCCTTTCGGGTCAATATATCGTTGATGAACGTATGATGCTCCGGGCCGAACTGAGACGGGGCGGAAAGATCTTTCAGGTTTTTCACGGACTGAATGATGTGGTGATCCACAAAGGGGCCTTGTCGCGGCTGCTGCAGATGAACGTCTGGGTGGAAGAGGACTATGTTGGCCATTACAAGGCCGATGGCCTTATTCTGGCCTCTCCCACCGGATCAACCGCCTATTCCCTGTCGGCGGGCGGGCCGGTGGTGCATCCGGAGCTGGAAGTGATGGTGCTGACGCCGATTTGTCCGCATACGCTCAATGGACGGCCTACCATCATCCCGGCAACCCGGCGTTGTACCATCGAGGTGGAAAACGCCACCAGTGAAGTGATGCTGACGGTGGACGGACAAACCGGCTTCGGGCTCGAAGAGAAAGACCAGATCATCGTGACAAGCGCTCCATTCAAAGCGGCGTTCATCCGGATCCATCCCCAGCGGTTTTTCAGTGTTCTTCGGAACAAGCTGGTGGAATCGGATCGCGGCAGTTATGAATAAGTCAGGGAGGGAATCATATGAAGGGGAGACGTCAAAAAAAAATCCTGGAACTTATCGCCCACGAATCCATTGGCACACAAGGCGAATTGGCAGCGGCTCTGTGTGAAAGCGGCTTCAATGTAACCCAGGCGACGGTGTCCCGGGATATCAAAGAGCTGCGTCTGGTCAAAGTCGCCCGCGGAGACAATACCTATGCCTACGGTCTGCCGAAGGGACAGGTTCCTTTACAGGATGAAAGCCGACTGCGCCGGCTTTTCCGCGATGCGGTGGTTAGGATCGACAGCAGTGAAAACATTGTGGTGATCCATACCCTCCCGGGCAATGCCAACAGCGTCTGTTCCCTGCTGGACGCGGTGGAATGGCCGGAGCTGATGGGGGCAGTCGCCGGAGATGATACGATCATTGCAATCATCCGCACAAAAGACCAAGTGGATGAAGTGATGCAAAGGCTCAAAGTCTTAGCGGAATCATGAGCAAAGAGGTGTTCTTGGATGCTGGAACGGTTATACATCAAACAATTTGCCATCATCGATGAACTGGCGATCGATTTTGAAGCACCTTTCACGGTCCTGACCGGGGAAACCGGCGCCGGGAAGTCGATCATCATCGAAGCCGTCGCGATCCTCCTGGGGGGAAGGGCCCAAAGCGAAATGATCCGCTATGGATCGGACCGGGCTTATATTGAAGGCGTCTTCTCGCTGCCTCAGGAACATGAAGTGATGCGTGGTCTGCTTCAGGAGCATTTTACCGAACTGGCGGACGATCCTTTGATCCTGAGCCGTGAATTCAGCACAGACCGGAGGAACCTATGCCGCATCAATGGCAGAACCGTGACCTTGAGCCAGTATAAGCAGGTGGCTTTGGGATTGGTGGACATCCATGGCCAGCATGATTATCAGCAGCTGATGCAAAGCCAGAAGCAGCTGGGCATCCTGGATGTCTACGGCGGACGGCCGCTCCTGGAACTCCGCGCCGAGGTCGGCCGGGTCTATAGCCAATGGCAGGCGCTGGAGCGCAAAATCAAAGAAGCCCAGGAAAAACAAAAGGCGCTTCTGGCACAGAAGGATTTTTTGAAATTCCAATTGGATGAAATCGATCAGGCAAAACTGCAGCCGGATGAGGAAGATTCCCTGAATTCCGAGATCCGCCGGCTCAGTCACAGCGATCGGATCATGAAAAACCTCCAGAAGGCATACGAACAAATGTTTGGATCCTCGGATGCCCCGTCAGCTTACGATATGCTGGGCAAAGCCTTGAATTATTTACGGGATCTTGGCAAATACGATTCGGAACTGACCGAGCTGTATGACAGTTTGGAGCCCGCGTCATATATCATGGATGAAGCGGCCCGCCGGATCAGCAGCTATCAGGATCAGATGGATGTTTCTCCGAAACGTCTGGAAGACGCAGAAAACCGGCTGTACCGTATACGAAGCCTTTGCAAAAAATACGGGGAAACGGTTTTGGAGGTCCTTGCCCATCGAGAAAGGGTCGCCGCGGAGCTGCAGACCCTGGAAAATTGGGAGGACCAGGAAAAGAACCGGGAAAGCGAGCGGCAGGAGCTTTCGCAGCGCTATTTTGACTTGGCCCGCCAGCTGCACGACCTGCGCTGCCAAACCGGGAAAAGTCTTGAATCAAGGGTCGATGCGGAACTGAAGGATCTGGCCATGGAGTCGGCCCGTTTTCAAACCAATATCCAACCGGCTTCACCTGGCGCCTCAGGCACCGACAACGCGGAGTTCATGATTTCCTCCAATGCTGGAGAGGCTTTTCTTCCTTTGGCCAAGATTGCTTCCGGCGGTGAATTGTCCAGGATCATTCTGGCCATGAAACGGATCCTGGCGGCCATGGACAGCAGCGATACCATGGTGTTCGACGAAATCGATTCCGGCATCGGCGGTAAAACCATCCATGCTGTGGCCGATAAACTCTGGACCATCAGCAGAAACCAGCAGGTGATTTGCGTGACCCATGCGGCAGCCATCGCAGCCAAGGCCAACCAGCATCTGCTGCTCTTGAAGGAAGAAACCGGCGGCCGCACCCAAACCGGCGTCAAGGCACTGAGTCCACAGGAACGGATCGGCGAATTGGCGCGGATGCTGGGGGGCGATAGTCAATCGCCTGAGCTTTTAGCGCATGCCCGGAGCTTGCTGAATCGGCTCCAGCCCATTGCAGAGGAAAACGCAAGGCCTTCATGATGGAGGTAATATGAACAAATGGACCAGGCTGGATAATGCGGCCATTATTTTCCCTTCCGTGGCCAAGGCAAAGAATTCCACGATATATCGCATTTCAGCAGTACTCAATGAAACGATTCTGCCCGTATGTCTGCAGAAAGCGCTGAATCGTACGATCCGTCGGTACCCCATGATGACCATGCGGATCCATAAAGGCCTCTTCTGGCGTTATATGGAATCCAGCGATGAGCCGCTGCGGATCAAACGGGAAGAGGACTATCCGTGTCATCCTTTGCAGGATAAGATCAATCGGGAGTCGCTGCTCAAGGTTTTTTATTACCGGCGGCGTATCTCTGTGGAGGTATTCCATGCCATCACAGATGGCAGCGGCGCCCTTGAATTTCTGAAGACGCTGGTCTATGAGTATTTAAGGGAGAGCGGGAAAAATGTATCTCCGGAAGGGTTGGTTCGTACGGCGGCATCGCCGGTTTTGCCCGAGGAAGCAGAGGACAGTTTTCACCGTTGCTACATTCCCGGGCACCCTCCGAAGATACGACATTCCAAGGCGTATCAAATTACCGGGACGTATTTCGAACCCTATGGCATCCATGTTACCCAAGGCGTGGTCTCCGCCTCGGCGATCCGGAAGATCGCGAAGCAACAGGGGGCGACCATGACCGAATTCATTCTGGCACTCCTGATGTATATGATTTATCGGCAGAGCAGCCAGGACCGGGAAGATCAGCGGCCTATTAAAGTTACGGTGCCGGTCAATCTCCGTCAGTTTTTTCCTTCCCAAAGCCTTCGCAATTTCTTTGCCATTACATCCGTTGAGATCAGCAGCCGGCAGGAACAATCCTTGTTTAAGATTCTGTGCGAAGTGAAGGGGCAGACGAGGAAAAAAATAACCAAGCCCTTTCTTCAGGACGTGATCACCCGCAACATCAATTTGGAAAAAATCAAAATTGCTCGATTTTTACCGCTATTAGTCAAAGATTGGATTGTAAAAAGCAGATATTTCTATTATAATGATAAATTGAGGACATGCACTTTGACCAATTTAGGAAAAGTCGAGCTGCCGGAATCCATGGGGCCTTTTGTGGAACGGATGGAGGTGGTTTTTTATCCCACCGTCAACAATCCCCTGAATTGCGCAATCTGCACGGTCCACGACAACCTGACGATTTCTTTCTCACGTACGATCCGGGAGAACCGGATCATCGGAGACTTTTTCCGTTATCTGGCTCAGGAATATCAACTCGAGGTGAAAGTATATTCAAACGAATGGGGGATTTCCGATTAATCACTGCATCCACTGCCAGGTCCATCTCGACCCCTCGCTGCAGGAATGCCCGCTTTGCGGAAAACAGCTGACGGCTGTGCCGCCCCATACGCCAAGGAGTTATCCTGTCTATATCAAGCCCAGCCGACTCAGCCGGTATCTCCAGATCTTTTGGAAAAAAATCTTCCCATTGATCATGATCGGGATTTTTCTGATCCCGTCTCTGGTCATCTTATTGACTGGGAGGGAAGATTTTTGGATGTATCGCCAGACCTTGGGCATCGCTTCAGCATGGGTCCTGGTCCGGTACACCTTTTTATCCAAAATGCACCGCGGTAAGAAATTCCTGCTCCAAATCACCAATCTGTCCCTGGTCCTGTTTATCATTGACCATGCCGGCAGCGCGGGCGGCTGGTCCGTGAATTACGCGATTCCCTTTTTGCTGATCTGCTCATCTTTGCTGATGATGTCGGTCGTCTACAAACACAAGAAGCTCTGGAGTGATTACGCCGTCTATGTGATGTCCTTGCTCTTTCTGAGTTTTCTGCCTTGCCTTCTCTATGTGATCCGGGTTTCCAGCCTTTTTTGGCCCAGCGCGGTTTCCGCAGGGGCTGCCCTGACGACCCTGATCATCATTTACGGTTTCCTTGATAAAAACTTCCGCAGTTACTTTAACCGGCGACTGCATTTCTGAGGGATATGAAGAATGAAGGATTTTATGATCCGTCCTGCCCTCAGGGAGGATGCAGGCAGCCTCGAAGGGCTGATCAGCGAAATGGCCCGTTTTGAAAAGCTGGAAGACCAGCTGAGGCTGACTACGGAAGGCCTGGCCCGATCTCTGTTTAATCAGAGAAGCGCGGATGCCTTTCTGCTGGAGGTCGAAGGGCGCCCAGTGGGCTACGCCATCTTTTTCGAGAACTTTTCCACCTTTGAAGGCCGTTCCGGTCTTTACCTTGAAGATATTTTCATCTTACCGGAATTCCGCAAACAAGGCCTTGGCAAAGCCTTATTCAAGGCGGTTGCTGCGGAAGCGGTCCGTCGAGGCTGTCCGCGTCTGGAGTGGGCCTGTCTGGACTGGAACCATCAGGCCATCGATTTTTATCGGAGCCTGAAGGCGCAGCCTTTGAATCAATGGACGGTGTACCGGCTGACCGGAGAGGATCTGGAACAGGCCGGCGAAGAATAAATAAATATCTAAATGAATATATAGAGCCTATGAGAAAATTTTTGGATAATTTTTTCATAGGCTCTTCATTTTTTAGAAACACCTTACGATATATAGGATAGGACGGGAGGAGAGATGTTAAGCCGCCCGCCGGAACACCGTCTCGGGCTCCGCTGTACACGGCCGTTGCAGCGAAGGTTCGGGTCAAAGGAAACGGAGCAAGGAAGCTCCGATCAAAAAAGAATTCAAGGAGGAACATCTCAATGATCATTCAGCACAACATTATGGCGCTCAACGCCAACCGCAACCTGTCCAGCAACAACAGTCTGGTTTCCAAGAGTCTGGAAAAATTATCTTCCGGTTACAAAATCAATCGTGCCGGCGATGACGCTTCCGGCTTGGCGATTTCCGAAAAAATGCGGGCCCAGATCAAAGGCCTTGAAGTGGCCCAGGCCAATTCCCAGGACGGCATTTCCTTGATCCAGACCGCAGAAGGCGCACTGACCGAGGTTCATTCCATGCTCAACCGCATGGTGGAGCTGGCTGAGAAATCCGCCAACGGCACCATCGACAGCACCGTGGACCGGGTGGCCATCCAGAAGGAAGTCACCGCCCTTTCCGATGAAATCGACCGCATCGCCTCCGGCACCAACTTCAACGGCATCGAGCTGCTGGATGGCACCATGGGCCAGATCGCCAGCACCAATGCGGCGGACGGCACCAGCTTTGCCGCCGACTGCTTTGACATCGTGGGCGGCAATTTTGCAGACACCACCGGTGCCACCACGCTGACCGTCACCGCCGTAGGCACCAGCCTGGGCGCGACAACGCTGGAACTGGGCAACTACAATGGCGCCGCCGCCAGCGGCGGGGTTACCTTCCAGCTGATCAGCACCAGCGGCGACAACCAGAGCGGCACAGCCACCTTCCAGGCGGTCATCGACAAGGATACGGCAACGGCTGCTGAACAGGATGCTTTCCGGGGGATGACCGTTACGGTAGCCACCGGCGTGCTTGCAGACACCGAAACGACGGATGCCACCATCGCAGCCGGCGCCACCGGCGGCGGGCTGACCCTCCAAGTGGGCGATACCGCGGACAGCTTCAACAATGTGACGGTGGCCGTGGGCGACATGAGCGCGGAAGGCTTGGGCATCAATGGCCTCAATGTCTCCACCCAGGAAGGCGCCGCCGCCGCCATCGCTACCATCAAAACCGCCATCAACTCGGTTTCCACCAACCGCGCCAACCTGGGTGCGCTGCAGAATCGTCTTGAGCACACCATCAACAACCTCTCCGTCACGGAAGAAAACATGACGGCTGCGGAAAGCCGGATTCGCGATGTGGACATGGCGAAGGAAATGATGTCCTTCACCAAGAACAACGTCCTGACCCAGGCCGCCCAGGCCATGCTGGCCCAGGCCAATCAGCAGCCCCAGAGCGTTCTTCAGCTCCTGAGATAATCCCTTTGGCCGGATCACCGGCTGAATGGAAAGTCTCGAAGGGTTTCTGCACAAAAGAAAAGCGTGTAAGGTCCTCCGGGATCTTACACGCTTTTTAATCATGAAAGGTATGGCCCAATCGACCGAGCCGGCTTTGCGCATGAAGGGTCCGGGCCTGCAAGTCAGTGATTGGGATGGGCTTTGACCACCAGAATGGCCTGGATGATTGCCGTCAGGACCTCTGCTTGAGTTTGTCTGGAGAGCAGCTCCACGATTTGATCCTCGGTGGCGACCACGTATTTAGGCGGCAGCCGGTTCAACGCAAGGGCCGCAGCGTCTTTTTTGCATTTGTCGCATTTGCAGCAATTGAATTTTGCAAAGGCATCATCCAGCCGCTGCGCCACCAGCCGCTCCATCAGATTCATCAGGACGCACGGATCCACCGTGCGGAACTGCAATTCAGGATTCATGCGGAAAATCGTATTTTTACCCGGGGCAACCGGATAGGCCCCCTCGGAGGCTGCATCCGATTGGGCCTTGGCCTCGGAGGCCGGAAAAGAGAGACTGGGTTCTGTCAAGGGGGCTTCCATCGCCATGGACTCGGCGGCTCTGGCAGCGCTTTTTCCGTTGCGGGCCCCGGTAGGCATGATTTTTTTATACATCAAATCCTTATCGATCTCTTTTTTCGTCGCCATCGTCAGCAAATCCCTTTCTGAAACAATTCCTCGACCCAGTGGCTGTAATCCTCCACAGCATGGTTCCGCGGTGCGTATTCAAGGATGCTGCTCTGCACAGACTGGGCTTCGCTGATGGCAACGCTGGACCGGATGAAGGTGTCAAAGAGACAGATGCCCAGGTCTGCGGCGATCATTTCGGCGGTGCCCCGGATTTCGCTGCTCAGCAGGGTCCTGGGGTTGTATTTCGTCAGGAGGATCCCGGCAATTTGCAGACGGGGATTGCAATATTTTTTAACCCGGTCTACCGTATCGTAAAGCTGGGCGATGCCTTGGAGACTGAAGATATCCGAAAGCATCGGAACAATGATATAATCGGAAGCAGTGAAGGCGTTCACGGTCAGGACGCTGAGGGCTGGCGGCGTGTCGATCAGGACGTAATCATACAGATCCGCCACGGGCGCCAGGGCTTCCTTGAGCAGGTATTCGCGGCCGGTATTGGTAAATTCAAGTTCCACGCTGCTGAGCAGGATGGTGGCAGGGATAATGTCAGTGACGGGGGCATGCTGAATGGCATGGCATGTTTTAAGGTCACCTTTCAGCACGTCGTAGATGGTGGCGTTGTTCTCGTTGTCGGCACCCATGCTGAAGCTGAGATTGCATTGGGGGTCCAGGTCGAGGGCCAGGACGCTATAACCTTTTTTCTTTAAGCCGGACGCCAGAGCGCCGGTGGTCGTCGTTTTGCCGACGCCGCCTTTTTGGTTGGAAATTGAGATGATCCTGCTCATGGGAATCGATTCCTCCCCGAATTCAAATCAAAATAAGGCATGGATCTGGATAAACCTCTATAATTATACATAAACCGGCAACATTTGCAAAGAATTCTCCAGCCGTATAAAAATAATATTCGAACCTGATCCGGAGGTTAATTTTAAAAAAAATAATACGATAACTAAAGTAGATGAAAAAAAAGCCTGGGCAAAAGAGTCAAGAGAGCGAGGGACGGATGATGAAAATTAATCCAGCCAATGTCAATAACGTTTACAAAAACACCATGAACGGTGCCGGCAGCGCCAGCGGAAAATCCCAGCTTGAGGAGCAGGCGCCGGCCGCAAAAAAAGACCAGAAGTACGATACGATCACCATCAGCAGCCAGGGCGCGCATAAGAATGACATCAGCCGTCTGGCGTCAGGGATCGCCAAGGATGTGGATGCCGCTGCCGCCGACGAAAAAATCGAATCCATCAAAGACGCCATTCGCAATGATTGTTATAAAGTTGACCGTCAGACCCTGGCTGATGCAATCCTGAAACGTGCAAAAGGCGGTTTCGATCAGAAAATCTGACCCGAACCGCGATGAAACGGAGAATTATTTATGGACACGAGGGACCCGAGCGTTGCGCTGTATGAATTTATCGAGATCTATGCTAACTTTTTTGAAGAGGTCTGCGCCCTTGAGCAGGAAAAATTGGCAGTACTTCGATCCGGGGAGATTCCGCAGATCCAGCAGATGATCACCCGGCAACAGGCCATCGCCAAACGGATGGAAAACATCGAAGGGAAACGGATGGCGCTGCAGCAGGCTGCGGGGATGGCGCAGTATACCTTCAAGGAGATTCTGGCGGAGGCCCCTGCCGAAGACAGGGCGCGTCTGAAAATGCTTTTTGACAGGATCCGTACGGAGATTGCCAATATAAAATATCTCAACGAAAAATCCATGGTCTGTGCCAGGACCCGGCTGCAGATGAGCAAAGACCCCCAGGGCGATCTGCCAGTCTGCGGCTATTCCCGGCAAAAAAATGGCAGAGGCCTTGGGAGCCTTTTGATAATGGAAACCAAGGCGTAAAGGAGTTGGAGGACAGGGGATGAGGTCAACATTCGTTGGATTTGAAACCGCCCGCAAGGGCCTGGCAGCCAATCAGCTTGGCATTGACATTACCGGAAACAACATTTCTAACGTTTCGACGGAAGGCTACACCCGTCAGCGCGTGGACACATCTTCCGTGGCGTTGTCTTCACTGGATTCCCGCTACACGCTGAACCAAGCCGCCTTTTCCGGACAGGGTGTCCAGATCGACGGGGTGTCCCAGATTCGCGACAGCTTTCTGGATAAACGCTACCGGGATGAGATGTGCGAGGTCGGCTATTATGATCAGGCCTCCCTGATCATGTCGGACATCGAAACCGCCCTGGATGAAGTGGATTCCGAAGGCATCAAAGAAGCGCTGGCGGATTTCAGCAGCGCGCTGCAGAGCCTTAACGGCAATGCGGATCAGGTGTCTTATGCCAACATCCTGCTGACCGCCTCCAAAAGTCTGACACAGATTGTCATGCAGTTCGATGCAAAGTTGGACACCATTCTGCTGCAACAAAAGTTTGATCTGGATATCGCAGTGGATGAGGTCAACTCGGCGCTTGAACAAGTGGCCATTCTGAATCAATCCATCTGTGCGGAAATCTATTCCACCGGCGGAAGCGGCAATGATCCCTACGGACCCAATGAATTGCTGGACAAACGGAATCTGCTGCTGGACCGGCTGTCCTCTTACGGCGCAGTTACTGTAATGGCGGAAGCCGATGGCGCGGTATCGGTGGATTTTAACGGACAAAACGCCATTCGGGGAAGCTGGTGTGACAGGCTGAATCTTTCAGATACTGCGGAAGGCACCATTTCCATAGGCTGGCAGAGCACCGGAGAACAGACGGCGATGAACACCGGTTCCCTGAAAGCCTATCAGGATATGATCAACGGCCGGGGCGAAGGGGCAACGGGGCTTTATGAAAGCCCTGAACAAGGGATCCTTTACTATAAAGACCGGCTCAATGGGTTTGTACAAACCTTCGCCGAAGCATTCAATCATACCATTGAAATCGCCGCGCCGGATGGAAGCCCAGGAGGAATCATCGCTACAGGAACCTATAAAGTTCTTTTTGAAGCCGCGGACGGCGGTGTGATCAACGCCGGCAACATGAGAGTCAGCGCGGAATGGAGCGCCCAGCCGGATTATATCATCCGGAATGTGGTCTGCAGCGGCGAATCAGACAATGGCCATATCCTGAAAATGATTTCCCTGATGGACAAAAAAGTGGATTTCGACGATTTTCACGGAACCTTTGAAGAGTATGTGAATTCATACAACATCACCATCGGCCAGCAAAAGAACCTTTATGCCACACGGCTGGAGGCGACTGCCGCGGTGGCAGAGGACATCCTGGACAGACGGGATTCGGTGTCTGGTGTATCCATCGATGAAGAGGGCACGAATCTGATGATGTATCAAAAAGCATACAACGCCATGGCACGCATGATGACCGCTATGGATGAAGCATTGGATACCCTGATCAACAAGACCGGGATCGTAGGGAGGTAATCAAGGTGAGAATCACTCAGAACGCCATGACAAGAAGCTACATGCGGAATCTTAACCGCAGCATCAGCCATCTTGCCGGATCCAACGACCGGCTCAGTTCTTCCAGAAAATTTTCCAAAGTATCCGAGGATACCGCATCCGCATCCAAAGCTTTTGCGGTCAGAGAGCAGCTTTATCGTGGCGAGCAATCGATGCGCAACATTGAAAACGCCCAAGGCGAGCTGGCCTCGGTGGAAAGCAACCTCCAAAACATCAATACGCTGATGCAGACGGTGAAAGAACGGCTCCTGGAAGGCTTAAACGGCACTATGGGTGACAGTGAAAAAGAAGTGCTGGCCCGTGAAATCAAGAACATCAAAGAGGAATTGCTGCAAACCATCAACGCGAAATATGGCGACAAATACATTTTCGGTGGTACCAACAACAGCTCGCCGCCTTTAAGCGTCGCTTCCGATGGCAGCATTTTATTCAATGGGGCCGTGGTGGACCAGCTGTTCACTGATCCGTCCTCCGGCAAAGCTGCAATACCCGTTTATGACGCATCGACTCCGCCCGGCTTGATCGGGTATTCATCAGCCCCTGAAAATGAAGAAATTTTTATCGACGTGGGCTTGGGCCTGACCATGACCGGCGACACCCTCGATCCCAGGACGGCATTCAAGATTTCTGTGTCCGGGCTGGATGCTTTGGGATACGGGATCACAGATGTCAAGGGCTTAACAATGCCAAACAATCTATACAGCCTGTTGGATAAAATCGCTTCAGACCTATCCGCCGAAGACACAGAGGCCTTGGCCATGGACCTGACCCATCTGAAGGACAGAACCGATGCGTTGATCATGAACATCACCGATATCGGCAGCCGAACCAATTTCCTGGAGCAGACCGCAGTCCGGCTGGGGAATGACAATCTTAATCTCAAAGAAACTCAATCGGATCTGGAAACCATCCGGACCGAAGAGGAAGTTATTTTCAATAAAACTTATGAAACCACCTGGATGGTTTGCCTTCAATTAGGCAGCAAACTGATCCCGCCCTCGATTTTTGACTTCATGCGTTAGCACTTCGGCGATTGGATAGGTTTGGTTTCAATCATTTTCTGAGGAGAGTTTTGTATGCAACTCTTGAAAATCACCAATATCCCAATCGAATATGAAATAAAAATCCAACGGTCAAAGCTGGAGATGAAGCAAAGCAAACCTCAGGTCCATATGGAAACTCAAGGCGGTCACGTTCATATGGAGTCTGAGAACATCAAGGTCAGGCTGGACACCTACGAGGCCAGAAGCAGCATCGGACTCAAATCCTCCGGTGATTTTGCCGATGATCTGGCCCGGCTGGGCAACCAGGCGGCCAGCGATGCCACAGCCCAGTATGCTGAAATCGGCAATCGGATGGCTCAGATTCAGCATGATGCCAGCATCGCGGAAGCAGTCTATCCGCGCATGGTTCGCCAAAGCAGCAGCGTCATGGTTTTCTTGCCGGCGACCGGCCCCGATATTGCGTGGGAACCCAATCATCTGAGCTTGGATTACGAACCCGTGGAATTGTCGATAGAGCCTCAGGTCATTCCAGCTGAGACGACCTTTGTTCCCGGCGGCTTATCCATTGAAATCAAACAGTATCCAAAAGTCGAGATCGAATATTTGGGCGAACCGATGTATGTGCCGCCCAGTGCAAACCCCAATTATGAAGAAAAAAAGAAATCCTGAGCAAGGACGCCCATTTGAAGATTTCAAATGAAAAAATGTTGAAACGGCATCCGCAGCCGGCGGATCGGGAGGAAGCCATGAAGATCAAAACACGAGATTTTGGCACCATTGAAATCAATGAACAGGAAATTATCACGTTTCAGCAGCCGATCTTCGGTTTCGAAGGGCTCATCCATTATGTGCTGCTCTTTGACGATGAAGTCGGCGCATCGTTCATATGGCTGCAGTCCATCGAGGATCAGAACATATGTTTTGTCCTGATAGATCCAGCCCTTCTCTTGAGCGAATACCCGCCGGCCCTTTCACCGGAGATGGCTGAAGATCTTCGCAAAAAAAATATCAATGACCCGGTTTTCAGAGCCATTGCCGTCCTTCGAAACGACTTGACGCAGTCGACGGTCAACCTGAAAAGTCCGATTGTCATTGATGCACAGAGCCAATGTGCCGCACAAGTCATCCTGGATGATGATTATCCGGTTCGAAAGCCTTTGCTCAATGGCGGGAAGGGGGGCTGTTCGGATGCTGATCCTCTCACGTAAAGCAGGCGAATCGCTGATCATCGGCGATGATATTGAGATCATGATCACCGAGGTCTCCGGAGACAAGGTAAAAATCGGGATCCAGGCGCCCCAGGACGTCAAAATTTTCCGCAAGGAATTGCTTCAAACCATGGAATGCAACCGTGAAGCGGCTTGCGGGGTAGTCGAAAATCAGCTGCGGACCTTGATGCGGGATTTGAAAGACAAGCTCTAAAAAGTCAAAGCCGGTTGTGCGGCCAACCCTTTATTCCCGAAAGGAAGGCGAAAAGGAGGGGGGCTGCTCTTTTTTACGCCGGAGCTGGTCTTGTTGTTCCAGATATTCCTTCAGGTGGATTCCGGCCATTTCCGGCATGCGTAGAATCGCGCAAATATAGCATTTGGACATACCGCCGTAATCAATGACCCGGGAAATCTCAATGGACAGGTCCTGCAAAGCGACCGGAAATTTTTCAGACCATTGAACGTTCAACACCAGCCGGTCACCGGCCTCCAGATCATCCATCGACTGGAATTTCAATTCCGAGAGGGAAATAGAATAGACGGCGGCGTATAGCTCCAAAGGTTTTTTCAAAGAAAAAGGGAGCCTGGCCGGAACGTCCTCATGGAGCGTTGCCTCGAAATCCGTATTGAAGGCAAACAGATTCCGAAGCCTCTCCATGGCATCCACGGGAATTGAGGTGATCTTCATGAGTTGCCTTGATGAGGCAAAGACCTTGCCGCAGAAAGCCTCAAGCTCCCGATCGTGGAGGGTTCTTATCAGGATGACCGGCGTTCCTATTTTCATCAGTGGCACAAAACTGCTTTTAAAACAAAGGCTGTCCGAGGGCGAGGTCAGACAAGCATGGCCTTTTTCAAGGAATCGGCCTTTTTCATCGGTCAGGACTGCGGTAAACCATATGGGTTCCATAACTGGCCACCTCTCAAGAATGTTTTGATCCCTCCCCATCATAATGCATCGATGAGCCGGTTGACAATAGCGTCCAAGCAAGCGGAAAGGAAATGAAATTTACATGGAATCGAGAGAAGCCATTTTGATGCTGATCGGTGAAAAGAACCAACAGCTGATATCCTACGAAGAACTGACGCGTTCCTTGACAGACTGCGGGCTTGATGATATGAAGTCCTTGATGATACAGCGCCGTGCTGCCGCCGACGCTTTGGACCAGCTTGACCATCAGCTGAATCTTTTGTGCCGGGATGCAATCGATCAAAAAAGGATGCTGCGCAGCGCCTTGTCCAATACCTGTGAGCGGGACGCTTTGCCCTGTCCTTTCAAAGAGGTTTTCGATGCATCCCAGAAGGGGTATATGATTCTCAATCGGATCAAAAACCTGGAATCCCTGATCATGGCAAGGCTTGAACGTCAAAAAGAGGATGCTGCGCTGAATATCAAGGCGGGAAGCAACACCGCAAAAATCGTCAGGTACCGCTCGGCAAACGATTCCCAGGGTGAAAACAGCGTCCTTCTGAAACAGAAATACCGTAAAGCCTGAACTCTAAAATTAAAGTTTTATCTCAAACCTTCGATAGGTATATTTGAGAGACAAATGCGCATTGTGTCGTATCGTTCAAGGGAGGAAGCCTATGAGCACTTTATCATCCTTAACCTCTTCAACCCAATCGGCCTATCGAAGTACTGGTCTGTCAGGCTTGGTTTCCGGTATGGATACCGAACAGATGGTCGAAGACCTGATGAGCGGGACCCAAGCGAAGATCGATGCGCAAAAAGCCAAACAGCAGCAGCTGGTCTGGAAACAGGAGATTTACCGGGATGTGATCACCGACCTCAATCGTTTCCAGGAAAATTACTTCAGCTATACTTCGGATACCAATCTCATGTCCAGCACCTTATTTAATTCCATGACTTCGGCTTCAGCCTCCGGCGCAATATCCGTGTCTGCCACAAGCACCGCCGCCACAGGCGCCATGACGATCGATTCGATCCAGCAGCTGGCGGCATCCTTGAAAGAAAAGTCCGCAGCAGCCGCTTCCGGCATCCTCGAGGGAACGATTGATCTTGAGTCCGTGAAGAAGGAGATCACCTTGACGGTCGGAGCTGAGACGCAGACCTTGCGACTGACCGGCAAAACAGACGACGACCTCCTTGAAAACCTTAATGTAGCCCTGACCTCTGCCTTTGGAACCTCCCTGGTCGAAGGAGAAACCGTCAGCAATGTTTCTGCTGTTGCCGACGATGAAGGGAATTTGACCTTGAATGCGCTGGACGCTGAAGCGGCCATCAGCATCACCGGCACGGACATAGGTTTAACGGTATTGGGGCTGTCCGATCATGCTGCCGGTATCGGCTCCTTGTCAGGCACGCTGGATGCTTCCCTGGGGACCAGGACCATGACCGTTCATTTGGACGGGGTGGCCAAAGAAATCGAATTGGACACGGATGCAGCCGACGGGGCAGACTTTGCAGCCAGTTTGCAAAGCGCGATTGACCGTGCTTTTGGCAATGGCATCCTCATCAGCCAGAGTGGCGATCAAATAGTGTTTGGCGTTACCGACAACAGCCGGCAAGTCACCGTTACCGGCTCTGACGATGCCATGGCCGTGATTGGAATGACCTCCGGACAATCCAATAAAATCAACCTCAGCCTGGCGCTGGAGAATACGCATTTTGCCCAGGAACTGCAGGGCAGCGTATTTCAGTTTGCGATCAACGGAATCGAGTTTGAATTCGGCCGGGAGGATTCTACAGCGAATATCCTTGCGGAAGTCAATGCCAGCAAGGCGGGAGTAAAAATAAGCTATTCCTCCATCGAAGATAAATTCAGCATCGAATCAACGATCTCCGGTGCCGGGACGGTCATCGAAATGACTCAGAAAACCGGCAACCTCCTCAGCTGCATGTTTGGTCTCGCCAGCGGCGGTTCCGTTACCGGCATGCCAATCGAAAATGAAAGCGGCGCAGCCCCTGCCGGAACGAATTTGCTGAGTCAATGCGGTATTGAATCCGGATGCCTATCGATCAAGGTCGGAGATGCGGAAGCCACGATCCTGGATCTAACGGTGCTTCCTGGTGCGGGCGATCCATCCAACCCAACCATCGATGACTTAAGGAATGCATTGAATACTGCCCTTGGCGGTGATGAGGACCATCCCAAGATCACCTATGATCCCGCTGCAGGTCAATTCAGAATCTCGGATTCGGCAAGCCAAACGGTGCTCAGTGGATCTGATCTTGCCGGTACCGAGGTGCTTCAGGCCTTGTTCGGGGCAGAAACCCTGACCTTGAATTCAACAGGCGCAGCGCTTGAGGGGGTGACCGCAGGACAAAATGCCGTCCTGTCGATCAACGGGGTCCACGTCGAGCGAAACACCAACAGCTTCAAAGTCGATGGGGTCAGCATCCAATTGCTTCAAACTTCGGCTCAATCCAGCGAGACTGACATCAGGATCGAAACGACTAGGAATACCAGTAAGATCCTGGACGCCATCACTGCCTTTGTCAGTGATTACAATCAGCTGATTGGCGATCTCAATGCATGGATCGATGAGGACCCGTCATACAAAAATTATGCACCCCTGACTGCCGCCCAAAAAGCAGAAATGAGCGAGAAGGAAATCGAGCTTTGGGAGGCAAAAGCAAAAAAAGGCCTGATTCGCAGAGATGACACCATTACCAATCTGTTGAGCAACCTGCGCTCCGTTCTTTACACGAGGATCGGAAACTCAAAGTATGCACTTTATGACCTAGGCATCCATACAGGGGATTGGGGAGATAAAGGAAAACTGGTGCTGGACCAACCGCCGTCAGCCCTTCTGGAAGCTTTGGAAAAGGATCCGGCTGAGGTTGAAAGGCTGTTTAACAGCGAAACCGACGGATTGGCGGTTCAGCTGAGCAAACTGATCAGCGGCGCCTCAAAGATCAGTTCCGGCTCTCCCGGAACCCTGGTCAGACTGGCCGGAACCACCACACTGAGCGGCAAAAGCAGCATCGATCGACAAGTCGATGACCTGGATGATGTTTTGGACCGGCTGCAGGATATGTATGAGAAAGAGCGAGCCCGCTATTGGGATCAGTTCAACACAATGGAAGAATTGATTTCGGAAATGAATTCCATGAGCTCCTGGCTGGCTTCCCAATTTGAATAAGAGGTGAGAACATTGGCTGCGAATCCATACAGCAGATATCAAGAACAAGCCGTGATGACCATGACGCCGGGTGAAATGGTAGTCCGGCTCTATGAAGAAGTGATCAATCAGCTCAATCGCGGCATATCATTCCTCGACGCAGGAAATCTGGCTGATGCCAACACCGCGTTGCAGAAATCCCAGAGGATCATCAAGCATTTATTGACTACGCTGAATTTCAAGTATGAGGCATCCCATGGATTGTCGGCGCTTTACCAGTTCTTTAACCGCAGGATCATGGACGGCAATATTAAAAAAGACACGGAGCCCTTGAAAGAAATCTTGCCGCTGATCACAGATTTGAAAGAAACCTTCGCAAAGGCGGAGCGACTTTCAAGAATGAATTGAATAAGGGTTGTCCCTTGCCTGAAGCGGATCAGTGACCGATGAATGATCCGTTTCTTTTTTTTTGCCATGATTTTTTTTGGATAATCAACGATGCCATTTCAACTGAAGAAATGCCCGGAATAGTTAGCAAATGATAACGCGTTAATGATAACAATTTGCAAAAAAGGAAATTAATTCAAAAAAATATTATCAAAAGATGTAAAAAGTTCTTGAACATTGAAAATAATCATAGTAAAATCACAACATAGAAAATTTCAAATCAATCAAAATATTTACGACCGCACCTAAAAAAATATGTAAAAGGCAAACTCGTTGAAAAACGGGGACGCAAAGCCACGAGTCTAAAGTTCCCTTTTCAGACTATGATCGTCGGGCTACCATAATAGGGGGTTTGTACAACCCTGTTTTGGAAAAATGAAAACCAGACACAGGGTATTTTTTTGCGCCTTTTTAATATAACAAATATTACATATAAATAATATTTTAGTGATGATAATCTGAAAATTTGAAAGGAGGCTGTGACATGTTGTATGAAAATGCAGAGTTCAAGGCGATGCAAAGCGGTCTGGATATGCTGTGGCTCAAACAGAAGGTGATCTCTGACAATATTGCCAACAGCGAGACCCCCGGTTATAAATCAAAGCACGTGCAATTCGAAGAAGTGATGAACGAAACCCTGGAGGAACAGAGGGGTCAGGCTGGACCATTCCGCGCAACGATCACAACGGATGGATCCACCTCCGCCCGCCCCGACGGCAACAACGTGGATATGGAAAAAGAAAGCCTTGAGTTGTGGCAGACCTACGCGCAATACGCCTATTTGACTGAGAAAATCACCGCCGATTTTAAAAACCTCCGGTATGTGATCACTCAATCCCTTCGTTAGGATGATTGAAAGGGGAGAACGACATGTCCTTTTTGAATTCGCTCAATATACCGGGCTCTGCCTTGACTGCTGAACGTTTCCGTATGGATTTGATTGCACAGAATCTTGCCAATATCCATACGACACGGGATGGGGCGGGAGAACCCTATCGCAGGAAACAGGCTGTTTTTCAGGAACGCGCCCTAAGCTTCCGCCAAACCTTAGACCAGGAGACCGCCCATGCGTCGCATGGTGGTGTGCGGATTTCTGAGATCGTTGAAAGCAGCGCACCCTTTACGCCGGTCTACGACCCGTCCCATCCAGATGCGGATGAGACAGGGTATGTGATGATGCCGAATGTCAGCTCGGCCGAGGAGCAAGTGGATTTTATGGCAGCCTCCCGGGCGTATGAAGCCAACATCACTTCACTGAACATCATCAAGGCCATGGCGATGAAAGCTTTGGAAATCGGCAAATAATACGCAATGGATCATCAACACACAACGTCCATAAAATCATCTGCTGTATGGAAGCATTCAGAAAGGCGGAGCAACATGTTTATTATTCCCATATCCCCGCTGCCGGCATTAACCGGATTGTCTCAAGCCCCTTCAGCGGACAGCTCAAAAGCCGCATCATCCAGTGTCCCATTCGCTGATGTTTTTAAAAATGCGGTTCAAAATGTCCGGGAGACTCAAGCCCAGTCTGAACAGGATGCCTATGACCTTGCCCTGGGGAAAACCGATGATCTCCATACGGTTATGATCCATTCTGAAAAGGCGGCCACGGCCATCGAATTGACGGTTCAAATCACATCGAAAGCAATCAGCGCCTATAACGAAATCATGAGGATGCAGGTCTAGAAATGAGCGAACAGCTGAAAAGCCTCCGGAAAAATTTTAAAGAGTTCTGGAAAAAGAAATCATCCGGAATGCGTCGCCTCATCGCGGCGGCAGGTATTGGGATCATGGTTTTTTCCGCAGGAACTGCTTATTATCTGAATCATCGGGATGAAGGCTGGGTCGTGCTGTACGCAGGAATCGACGATTCGGAGAGCGCTAAAATCTATTCGGCGCTTCGGGAGATGGAGATCCCCGCCCAGCTGAATTCCCAGGGGCAGGTGATGGTGGAAGAAATGCAGGCAGATATGCTGCTGCTTCAGCTTTCCGGTTTGGGTTATCCAAAATCAGCACCGACGTACGACGTTTTTTCTGACCATACGGGTTTTACCACCACCGAATATGAGAAAAAGCAATACCTGCTGTTTCAGCTGCAGGACCGGATCGAAAAAACTTTGTGCAACATTGACGGGATCAAAAGCGCCATCGTCACGCTGGATGTCCCCGAAGAAAGCAACTATGTTTGGCAGACCCAAGAGGACCAGAAAAGCTCCGCCTCGGTTTTACTGGCTATGAAAACCGGGAACACCCTGTCATCAGACCACATCCAAGCCATCAAGAACCTGGTCGCTTCAAGTGTCCCCAAAATGACAGCTCAGGACGTCACCTTGGTGGATGCCGCCACTTCCTTGGAGCTTAAAGCGAAAGGCGGGGGGGAGGATGGGGCGCTGCTGGATTTTGAACGGCTGGATTTTGAGGCGCAGGTTGAAAAGCAGCTGTCCGAGAAAGTGCTGCATGTTCTGTCCATCGCCTACAAACCGGAGGATATCCGGGTTTCAGCCACCGCAGTGATCGATTACGACAAAATGATCACGGAGCAATTGGACTATGTTCCCGATGAAAACGGGAACGGGATCATTCACAAGATCGTTCAAAGCGATGTCCTAAGAAGCCAGGATTACGCGGAGGGAATCGCTGGAGAAGAAAACAACACGGACGTGCCGGTCTATGTCGATACCAACGGAGACGGGCAGCCGGAATATGTGGATCATAACCGCAATGCTGAATATCTGGTCAGTTATATCAAGAGCCAAATCGAAAAAAACAAAGCTCAGCTGAAAAGCGCTTCTCTCGCCATTGTGGTGAACGATCCTTCGCTGTCGCCTGAAAAACAAGAATCTCTGATCGCCGTAGCAGCCAAAGCAACCAATGTGTTGCCTGAAAACATTTCACTGCTTGGTTTCGATGTGCCGAATACAGAAGAGGCACCTGTCCAGGAATCCGAAACCGCGGCTCAGGAATTTCCAGCCGAAAAGCTGTTGGACCAGCGTCTGGTCAGGATCGGCATCGGCGTCGTTAGCCTGCTGTTCCTCCTCCTGCTGATCGTTCTTCTAATCATCCGAAATATCAAAAAGAAAAAGCTGCAGATCGAACTGGCAAAAGAAGCCGCTGAGCTCGCTGAGGTCACAGGCAAATTTTCGGCGGAACAGGAGATGGAAAACCACAAAAGGAGGCTGCGCGAGGCGGCTGAAATCCATCAGACAAAGAATGCAGTCACGGAAGAGGTTCGGGAATTCGCGGCAGCCAATCCTGAAGTTACAGCTGCGCTGATCAGATCCTGGCTAAAGGAGGACGAATAAGCTGTGCCAAGCAAAGGGAAAAGTTCTGCAGCAGAAAGGGCGGCCGCGGTGGTCATCGCACTGGGCGCCGAGAATGCATCCAAGGTCTATAAATACTTGCACGATGATGAAATCGAGTTGCTTTCCCTTGAAGTTTCCAAAATGGACCATTTGCCTCCCGATGAGATGCACAAAGTTGTGGAAGATTTTTATAGCCTTTGCGTGACCCAGAAAGTCATCAGCGAGGGCGGCTTGGTGTATGCCAAAAATATCCTTGAAAAAGCTTTCGGCCAACAGCAGGCGCTTTCTTTGATGGAGCGCGTCACGCGATCGTTGAAAACGAAGGCCTTTGATTTTGTTCGAAAAGCGGATTATAAGAATTTACTGACGATCCTTCAGAACGAACATCCTCAGACCATTGCGCTGATCCTGTCCTACGCGCGAGCCGACCAGGCATCGCAAATCATCTCAGAACTGCCAAAAGACCGGCGGATCGATGTGGTGGAACGCATCTCCAATCTGGACAGGGCCTCCCCCGAAATCATCTCCATTGTGGAGCATACGCTGGAAAAACGCTTCGCTTCCATGGTGTCCGTGGACCTGGTGGAGGTGGGCGGCATCCATTACATGGCGGATATCATGAATCATGTGGACCGGGGAACTGAAAAGCATATTTTTGATGAACTGAACATCAAGGATCCCAGACTGGCGGATGAGATCCGAAAGCTGATGTTTGTCTTTGAAGATATCGTTTATCTTGACAGCATGTCGATCCAGCGATTCATCCGTTCCGTGGATTCAAAGGATCTTGCGGTAGCCTTGAAGGCTGCAAATCCCGAGGTGATGTCGGCCATCATGCAAAACATGTCCCAAAGAATGCAAGAAACGATCCAGACCGACATCGAGTATCTGCATAATGTCCGGATGCGGGACGTGGAAGAAGCCCAGCAGCGGATCGTGGCGACCATCCGTAAACTGGAGGAAGAGGGCGAGCTGGTGATTTCCAAAGGAGGCCGAGATGACATTATTCTCTAGGATCGTGAAATCTCAGGATATCCAGTTTACGGGTGATGTGGTCAACCTGACCAGCCCTCGGCCCGTTGTTGCCCGGCTGCCGTTTGAAGAAAGGGCCGGCAAATCCTCTGAATGCAGTGAGAATGGGATGGCGGCATCGGGGAAACCCGGAATAAGGGAGGATGTTCTGCTAACCGAAGCCGAACAACGCCGCATCAAGGAGGAAGCTGCGGCGATTCTTGCCCAGGCCCGGGAAGAAGCCCGAAAAATCAAGGAAACAGCCTACCAGGAAGGCTTTACGGCAGGCAATGAGGCTTTGACAAAGGATATCCTTCAATGCATCCAGCAGGTCAGCCGGGAGATGTCTGAGCTGCATGAAGATCATGAACGCTTTTGCCTGCAGTATGAAAGCAGCCTGCTTCCATTGGCGGCTTCCATATCCTCAAAAATCCTCTGCAAGCGGATCTCCGAGGATGATGCGGAGATGGATGAGCTGATCCGGAACGCCGTGGAATCGGTCCGGCATGCCGATTGGATATCCATCGAAGTCTCGGAAAAAATGGCGGGACACGTTAAAATTCTGAGCCGCGAGCTGCAAGCCTCGGTCCAGACCTCCAGCATCGGGGTTACGGTAAAGAATGCAGCGCCCGGGCTTTGCCTCATCAAAACCCCTCAAGTTGTTCTGGATGCTTCGATCAGCACCCAGCTTGAAAACCTGAAACGGCAGTTTCAGGTGACTTGACGCCCCTGGACGCGATTTAAAGGAGAGCCTCTTGGATATTCAGAAGTACCATCATTTTCTGGAAAGCACAGATCTCTATACACGGATGGGCCGTATTGATCAGATCGTGGGCATGACCGTGGAAGCCACCGGTCCCGCATGCAATATCGGGGATGTTTGCACGATCCTGGCCGAAGAAAAAAACCAGCAGATCCCTGCGGAAGTGGTTGGTTTCCGCGGCAGCAAAGTCCTGCTGATGCCCTATGAAGACATCGAAGGGATCGGATACGGAAGTGTGGTCAGGAACACCGGGGACAAACTGAACATCCGGGTGAGCAATGCCATGATCGGCCGAACGGTGGATGCCCTGGGGCATCCCATGGATGGACTGGGACCTATTCAAGGCGGTGTGGATTATCCAATCAACGGACGTCCGTCCAATCCCATGACCCGACCAAGGATCACAGAGCCGATGGAAATGGGCGTGAAGGCGATCGATGGCCTGCTGACCATCGGCAAGGGACAGAGGATGGGAATTTTCGCGGGCAGCGGCGTGGGTAAAAGCACGCTGATGGGGACCCTTGCCCGCAACGTCAAGGCGGATGTGAATGTGATCGGACTGGTGGGGGAACGGGGCCGTGAAGTGGTTGAATTTATTCAAAAGTCCTTAGGACCGGCTGGCCTTGGCCGATCCGTCCTGGTGGTTGCCACTTCGGACCAGCCGGCCATGATGCGGGCCAAATGCGCCTTGACCACCACAGCCATCGCGGAATATTTTCGCGATCAGGGCAAAGATGTTTTGCTGATGATGGATTCGCTGACCCGGTTTTGCATGGCGCAGCGGGAAATTGGCTTAAGCATCGGCGAGCTGCCGGTTGCCCGGGGCTATACCCCGTCCATTTATGCGGCGTTGCCGAAATTGCTGGAGCGATCCGGAAATTTTCAAAAAGGCTCAATCACAGGCATTTATACGGTCCTTGTGGAAGGCGATGACACCAACGAGCCGATATCCGACACCGTGCGGAGCATTATCGACGGTCATATCATACTTTCCAGGAAAGTAGCCATGAAAAACCATTATCCTGCCATCGATATCCTGGCAAGCCTCAGCCGTCTGATGAACGATATCGTTTCCGAGGAGCACCTGAAGGCAGCCGGCAGGCTCCGGAGCATGCTTTCGGTCTATCAAGCCCATGCCGACCTTGTTTCCATTGGAGCGTATAAAAGCGGCACAAATCCAGAACTTGACCAGGCCTTGAACTGTATCGGCAAAATCAATCGCTTCCTGCAGCAGGAGGATGAAGAAAAGCACCGATATGAAAATACTTTGGAGCTGATGAAGAGGACCCTTGAATAGGCGGTGTTGCATGAAGAAATTTCAATTCACATTGGAGAAGCTCTGGGAATATAAAAAAATGCAGCTGGACAAGGAAAAGCTCATTCTGGCCGGATTGAACAGCAAAAAAATGGAGCTGGATAAAAAAATAAACGAGAATCTAAGGCTCGTTGACCGGCTGGACAACGAATTCCGTGAAGCGCTCCGTCTGGGCATCACGGCCCTGAAAATCCGCGGATTTCGATTTCAAATCGAACAGCTGCATCGTCAGCTGGAATCGTTTCAAAAAGAGAAGGGAAGCTTAAAGACCCTGATCAGCCGCCAGATGACGGCCGTGATTGGACTGTCCAGAGAAGTGTCGCAAATGGAGTCGCTTCATGACCGGCAAAGGGAGGAGCATAAGGCCCTCATCGCCAAGGCGGAGGAGCTGCGGATCGAGGAATTTGTTCTTGCCCGTTCCTTTCGGAAAAAGGTTATTTGATCCAATTTGTTCCCCTAGGGTAAGACCGGTATGCTAGACCATAACGGTTCACCATAAGATCATTGAAAGGAGGTGAGTTTATAAATATTGTCATGAATGCCCGGAAGCCTACGCCCTGTGCCGCTGCGCCTCATGATCCGTTAAAATCTGACGGCGGAAAAGGCTTCCAGAGTTTTTTCCATCAGGAACACCTGAAGGCCGCACCCGCTGAACCGGAAAAGATCTCCAGCCGACCTCATCCAAAGAAGCGCGAACGGGAGGAAAGCAAGGCTTCAGGGGATGACCCGCAACCAGCGTCAGACCAACTTGCGTTCGCAGACCGAACGTCTTTGGATCAGGAATCCGCAGTCCAAGCAGCAATCCAGCTTATCACTATGCGAACTGCTGACCCCGGGAATGCCCAGAACCTCTCTGAAGTCATTCGAACGAGCGATGATCCGTCCCCATTGAACGCAGAGGTATTGCCTTTTACAGAAACGGCGGTTTCGGATTCGATGCAGGCTTTAGAAACAGGGGATCCTTGGATGAAACCGGAATCAGGCGTCCCTTTCTCCCTGGCCGGGGAAATCGCTGACCCTCCTTTGGAGGCTCCAGCGGAAACCGACGGCAGTCCCTCCGATCCGATGGTGAATAGACCACAGGGCCTGACCCGAAGCGAGGCGAGACGCTATGCGGCAAGTATGGCCGTTCTTGCGGAGGACTCCAATCCCGATCCGGGGCTTGAATCCATTCAAAAAGCTTACGATGCAGGCCAATATCAAACCTTGAATCGGCGGCCAGCCGCGGCATCGGACGGGATGCGCGGTGAAATGTCCTCCTTGGATCAGCTGCGTTCCGGCGCCGACGCTTTCACGGAAGAAAAAATCCCTGGAAAAGGCCCGGATAACGTCGAGCAGACGCCGGCCGCCTTCCGGATGCCGGATGCTCAAAATGCCCAACCCATTGCCCCGGGACCCGATGGGATCGATCCAGCTGGCCTTTTGGAGAAGCTGCAACAAGGAGCTGGGAATGCCGCTTTGACCGGAAAAAAAGAATTTGTGATCCGGCTTTCACCGGAAGGCCTGGGAGAAATCACCGTAAAAATTTCAGAAAACAACGGGAAGCTATCCTTGAGCATGGTAACCTCCAAGCCGGAAACCGAAAAGCTGGTCAGCCGGCACCTTGAAGCCTTGAAGGAAGCCCTGCGGCCCTATCAAACCGACATCCAATCCGTGACGTCGTCCGCTGCTTCGAGGGATGAGCGGCCATCCTATGGAGGCTTCGATTTGAACAGCCGGCAGTCCTGGAACGGGCAGGGCAATCCGGAACCGCATCGCTTCAGCAACATCAAGCCCGAGCGGCCTGGGCTCGGCGCAATGGATGATGTGCAGGCTTTCGACGTCGGGGAACGACGGATGACCGGCAATGCGCTTTTAGACCAATACGTTTAAGAAAGGGGGCTTGAATCAGCCATGGCTTCGATTCTGAATTCATATGCCGCGTTCTCAAACCCTTCAAAGCTTCAGGCCGTTGCTGCAGCGACGGAAGCCAGAGGAACAGCCATTGATGCGGTCTATGCGGATCAGAGTGACAAGGATGTCAGCGTGGAGGATTTCTTGCAGCTGATGATCACTCAGCTGTCCAATCAGGACTTTCTGAACCCCACCGATAACAGCCAGTTTCTTACTCAGATGGCGCAGTTCTCCTCCATGCAGCAGATGCAGACGCTGGCTGGGTACTCAAAATCCAATTACACCATGTCTTTGTTGGGCAAGGAAGTGGTCCTGACAAAGTATTCAGTTGGCGGCAACGCCTCCCAAGTTACCGGGATCGTTGAGAGGGTTTCTTTAGCCAATGATGATTTTAAGATTTTGGTTGATGGAACATTTTATGGTCTGGACCAGGTCATTTCAGTAAATTCCGGGAAAGACGCCGCAGCCGATCTGCCGGAGGCCCTTGCAAAGGCTGTGGCAGAGGCTTTGTCCGCGGACTTGACCGAAAACGATGTCGAGGCAGAGGCTGAGGCAGAGGCTGAGAACTAGGAAAGGAGGTTCGCCGATGGATCAACTCCAGTACAACCGGATCATCCGGCAAATCACCCACACTCAAGCGGTTCCTGCCCCTCCGGCCAAAGCGGAGCCCAAGCCAAAAAACGCGACGGCTTTCCAGACGTTGCTGGAAAAACAGCTTCAGAGCGGCCGGGATATCGTCTTTTCGAAACATGCAGCCGCCCGAGTCGCCCAGAGAAACATTGCACTTTCAGAAAGCCATCTCAACCGGTTGAACGAAGGGTTCAGGCTGGCCGAACAAAAAGGGCTGCAAGCGCCATTGATCCTCATCGACAAGACGGCTTTTATCGTCAGCGTGAAGAACAACACGGTGGTTACCACGGTCAAAGAGGATGATTTAAAGGGCAGCGTATTCACAAATATCGATGGAACTGTCATTATTTAGCCGGACCTTTAAGGAAGCTAAAATCGGATCCTGACTGACTGAGGGATCCGAACAGTTCCCAGAAAAGGAGAGAAAGTCAAGCATGATCAGATCTTTGTATTCCGGTGTTTCAGGAATGAAAGCACATCAAGCCAGAATGGACGTGATCGGCAACAACATCGCCAACGTCAATACCTATGGCTTCAAGGCGGGCAGAGCATCTTTTTCCGATGTTTATTATCAGACGATCAGCGCCGCCACCGGCGCCACCAGCACCAACGGCGGCACGAATCCCAGCCAGATCGGTTACGGAGTCCAGCTGGGCAGTGTCGATGTGATTCAAACCCGGGCAACTTTTTCCATGACCGACAACGCCATGGACCTGGCCATTGCGGGAGAAGGTTTTTTTCAAGTCCAGGATGCTGACGGCAATACCTATTATACCCGGGCCGGCCAGCTGAGCATCGACGCTTCCGGCAATCTGGTGGATAACAACGGCAATTATGTGCTGGGCATCTGCGGCGATCCACTCGGAAAATCACCAAGCGCCAGCAAGATCCAGATTGCCGTGCCTAATGTCCAGGCTTCCGTGGCTTCGGCCTTGGAAACCATCAATGGGGTAACGTATTCTATAACCTCTTCCAAACAAACCACGGATGGCAATATCACCTTCTTTTTTGAATCCGACCCGACCCTTCCCGGAGGCCAGCCGGCAAAAGCCTCCATCACCAGCGCAGGGATCACCATAAAACTGAATGCCTCCCATCGGTTCAGCGATCTTGCTGAATTGAACAAAGCCATCCAGGACGCCATAACCGAAGCCAATGGAGGCATTGAACATCCAGCCGGGATCTTTTCGGTTTCGACGGATCCGACCAATGTCTTTCCCGGTACGGAAGCCGCCCTGGGAAGCCTATCCACAACCTTCACCAATCAGGAAGGAACCGTTTCCTTTCCCAGCGGCGTCGCATCGATCTTCGGCGGCATGACGCTGGTTGACCATGGAGCCGTCGGACAGTTCACCCCCGGCGGAAATCTGACCTTCAGTGCGGTTCATCATGACGCGGCGGCACCGGATCCTGAAAACTGGACCATCACAGCCACCAGCGGGACAAAAACCTATACGGGCATCATTGCGGATATGAACCCAGGACCGGTGACCCTGTTCGATACGGCCGCCGGTTCTGCGGAATCCATTGAAATGACCCATCCCGGGCTGACGGTGATGAACACTGCCCATGCGGCAGAGCCTTTCACCGATGTGACGGATTGTCCGGCGGTGGACTCCGATTATTTTCTGGGCGGCATCAATCTGATCGGTGTAAGTGCCGATTTTGAAGCAGCCGGTATTGCCGATAACTCGGATTTTTCTGCAGAGTATGCGGCATATTCAGCTGGCCCGCCTGCCACGGCAGCCGGCTGGAAGGTCACGGCCGAAATCGGAGGGACCCTATTTACCGGGATCGTTCCTGAAACCACAGGGAGCACCCTGGGAACGATCGAACTGGTTTCCGATCACGGGGAAGCCATCGAGATTTTGCATCCTGGCTTTGACACCATGTGCAGAAATGCGGGTTTGGCAGTGCCGCCGGTGGTCGGAACGGATTTGCCGTCGACCATGACACCCTTCACGGTGACGGCGACAGCGTCAACGCCCTTTATCGGGACCGGCTTGACCGGCGCTGAAATTGTCAGCTCCGATTATTCTACAACCCTTGGTTCCATCACCGGTTTACCGGAAAACGGTCTTTTCGGCGGCATTGCATTCAAAACCGTCAGCACCGATTTCATGAGTGAAGGTCCCGTAACCTTCAATGACGCTGCGTATGAAGCGGAGGTCCCCTTCGGCGAGGACAAGCATGGTGAAGGCTGGAAGATCAGCATGGAAATCGACGGCACGGCCTTTACGGGCTATGTCACGAAAGAAATGACCGCCTCCGGCAGCTTCCTGATGAAAAACCAGGAGGGTTCCTATGTGGAGATGACCCACCCCGGACTGGAGGCCATCAATCTGGCCGCAGGGATCACCTCCGGCAACCAGCCTGTGGCGGGCGACACGATCGCTGCGCCCATTGGCGCTTACGAAGCGACAGCGTCCAAGGCCTCTGTTTCCCTGGGACTTGGAAGCACGTCTGTCAAGCTGGAGGGCGGCACAGAAGGCGGCAACCAGACCGTATCGGATCTGTCCAGCATTTCCATCGGGTCCGACGGCAGGATCGAAGCGATCCACGCAGCGCATGGGCGGATCCCGCTGGGGCAAATCATTCTGGCCGCCTTTGAAAACCCTCAGGGCCTTGAACAAAGCGGCAATACGTATTTTGTTGAATCTGCCAATTCGGGCGAAGCTCAGCTGGCAATTCCCGGAGCGTCCGGATCCGGCGCTTTGGCTTCCGGATCCCTGGAAATGTCCAATGTGGATTTGTCTAAGGAGTTTGCAGACATGATCACGACCCAAAGAGGCTTCCAGGCCAATTCCAGAATGATCACCGTTTCCGACACCATGCTGGAAGAATTGATCAATCTGAAGCGTTAACAGGATTCCCCATCGGGAAACAGGTCTGTATTCCGGAACGGATATCTTAAGGCGTTGTATGAAAAAGAAACATCTGCCTTAAGATATTCGTTCCGGGGCCGATAATAAGATTTAGGAGGCTTGTATGATTTTATTGACAAAGCTGAATGGCGTTGCCTTTGCGTTGAACTGCGACTTGATTGAAACGATATCCGAGAATCCAGACACCACCATCCATCTGACCAACGGTAACTTGTACATCGTTAAAGAGACGATGCAGGAAGTGGTTGCAAAGGCCATTAATTACAAAAAGCAGTCATATCCCGACTTTCTGAAAGAGGGGAAAGCGTAATCGGGCTGACCGTTGCTTTGACGAAAGGTGAGAATCATGGATCTATCTTTGATCTTAGGCGGATTGCTGGGTGTCTGTCTGGTGCTGTTCGGTATCGTATTCAACGGAGATTCCGGATCCTTTGTATTTGGAAATATCCAATATTTCATCGACTGGCCCAGCCTTTCGATCACCATCGGCGGTACGATGGCCGTCCTGATCATGTCGTTCCCGATAAAAACCTTGATCAAAGTTCCCAAGCACATGAAAATCATTCTTTTCCCTTCGAAATACGATCCGGTGCGATACATCGATAAAATTGTGGAATTTGCCAGGGAAGCCCGAATGAAAGGTTTGCTCTCCCTTGAAGATAAACTCAACGAGATCGACGATGAATTTCTGCGCAACAGCCTGATGCTGGTGGTGGATTCCGTCGAGCCGGAGAAGGTCAAGCAGCTTCTCGAATCGGAAATTGACTATTTGGACGACCGGCATGCCCAAGACCGGGAGTTCTATGACAAAGGCGCAGCTTTTGCGCCCGCCTTCGGAATGATTGGCACTTTGATCGGCCTGATCAATATGCTGCAAGCGCTAGACGATCCCGATGCCATCGGCCCGGCCATGTCGGTGGCTCTGGTAACTACTTTTTATGGAAGCGTCCTGGCTAACATGGTCTTTTTGCCTATTTCCTACAAACTGAAAAACCGGCATGAACAGGAGCTGCTGTGCAAGCTGCTGATCAGCGAGGGGGTCCAGGCGATCCAGGCGGGTGAAAATCCCAAGTTTATCGAGGAAAAACTCAATCAGTTTCTGCCGTCCTACTTGAAGAAAAGGATTTCTGATGAAGACAGCAAAAATGTGTAACCGATCAGGGGGAAACAATGGGAAAACGTAAAAGGCGGGAATCAGGCGGCGGAGAGGGCAATTGGCTCAACACTTATGCGGACATGGTGACCTTGGTGCTGACCTTTTTTGTTCTGATGTACACCATGTCTTCCGTGGATGCCGAGAAATGGCAGATCCTTGTGGAAGCCTTCAACCGAAAAGGTGCTGAAACCGCACAGGTCGTGCTGGTCACCGAGGGAGAGGGAAACGAGATGGGAACCAATCTCGGCGAATCCCCCGGAAACACCTCCGTAACCACAGAGACCAAGGAAGAGCTTCCGACAGATTTCAATCAGCTGTATGAGTATATCAAAGCCTATGTGGAAGAAAACAATCTGACAGCCTCCGTGGAAATGAGCAAAGGGGATGCCAGCGTGTTTATTCGATTCAGAGACAACGTTTTTTTCAATCCGGACAGCGCAGTCCTTCAGAAGCAAGGCCTGAAGCTGCTGGAGTTTATCGGGGATTGTCTGAAAAATGTTGAAGATGAAATCCTTTCGGTGCGGATCAACGGACATACCGCTAGTGTTCCCGGAACCATCAAAACGCCGGGTTTTGACCGCACACTATCCACAGACCGGGCCAACAGCGTCTTGATTTACCTGGAGGAGACCAAACGTATCGAACCCAAAAAACTGATTGCCATCGGTTACGGACGCAATTACCCCATCGTCAGCAACGAAACCGAGGTTGGCCGCCGCAAAAACCGGCGTGTTGAAATGATGATCCTCAGCAATGACGTCAGCATCCACGATGAGGAAGATGTATTCAAACTGCTGAAAGGTGATTACGACATTGAGCTGTTTTCGGATCCGGAGAACAGCTCGGGCATCCTCGGTCCGCCGTCCTGACCGGTTATGACGCGGACCCGAGCGGTACAAGCCAGGTTTCAGGCAAAGCTGAAAGAAGGAGTGAACTTCAAGGAATGCCGGATATTTTATCGCAAAATCAAATCGATGCGTTACTGAAAGGCCTGAACTCCGGCGAGATGAGCGTTGAGGAACAAAAGGCAGCATCTCACCAACGGAAAATAAAGATTTATGATTTTAAATCCCCGAAGAAATTCACGAAAGAGCAAATCAAGGCCCTTGACAACCTCTATGAGAATTTCGCCCGGATCATCTCTTCCTATTTTACCGGCATGCTTCGAGTCTATTGCGAAGCGACGGTTCTCCAAATCGAAGAACAACGGTTTTATGAATACAACAATGCGCTTCCGGACAGTGCTTTGATCGGGCTGATCGACGTGAAAACCAAATCCAATTCCTTTGACGACATGACCATGATGACCGATATGTCCACCTCTTTGGGCTTTTTTATGATCGACCGTTTACTGGGCGGTTCCGGGAAAGGCCACACCTTGAATCGGGAATTCACGGACATCGAAATCGCCATTTTAGGGAATGTATTCGAAAAAATCGCTTTGTTTACGCAGGAGTCCTGGTCAAGCTATCTGGAAGTCAAAGCGGCGCTTTCCAGCATCGAAACCAATGCCCGGATGCTCCAGGTCTATATGCCGGAAGATGTCGTCGTCATTATTTTAATGGAACTAAAAATGAAAGACCTGACCGGCAATTTCAGCATATGCATACCCGCCATCAATCTTGAGCAGATGATTGGCAGCTTCAGTTCCAAATACATACGAGCCAGTAAAAAAACAACCGAGAGCAAAGAAGCCGCCCGCAAACAGGTGATCATGAACTGTTTGTCCAATTCGGACCTGGAAATGAAGGCGGTGCTTCATGAAATCCAACTGGACCTTCAGGATGTGCTTCAAATCCAAACCGGCGACGTCATTCCCCTCAACAAGAACATTCATAGCAGTATCAGCGTCATGGTGGAGAATTCGCCTTGGTTTGAGGCAGAACTGGGAGAAAACAAACTGAAGAAAGTCGTCAAAATAAATCACATGATTTAGAGGAGAGGGAACATATGGAACGGGCCTTTCAACAAGGGAATAATGATGTGCGCATCGAGTCCAATGAACTGCTTTCGCCGATGGAAGTCGATGCGATCGGTGAAATTCTGAACATCAGCATGGGATCCGCTGCCACAGCCATTTCCACCATGCTGGACAAACAGGTACTCATCACCACGCCGAAGGTTGCCGTCAAGATGCTGGAGGACATCGATTTTACGATGATGGAACCGGCAATGCTTGTGAAAATCACCTATGTGGAGGGCGTTACCGGTTCCAATGTGATGGTGTTCAGGCAAACAGACATGCAAATGATCCTGAACCAGCTGATGGGGATCGATGAAACGCCGAAGCCGGATTTTGTCTTTGACGAATTAAGCATGAGCGCAGCCTGTGAAGTGATGAACCAGATGATGGGGGCTGCAGCCACCGCCTTATCGGAATTTTTAGGCCGAGCGGTCAATATTTCCCCGCCGACGGCCATGATCATGGATCATGAACACACTTTCCAATCTGCCATTGATGCGGCTGGCGGCGATGACATTGTATCGGTGGTCTTTGATTTAAGCATCAAGGACATCATGAAAAGTGAATTCGTCTGTGTGATGACCTGTGATCTCGCAAAAATGATCGTCCGTCAGTTCATGCATGAAGAAGTACCGCCGGCTGGACCTTTAACGACCGAAAAAACCGCCCCGGCCCTATCCGATCCTTCAGCCGTTCCGGCGATGCCTCCATCTCAGTCTGCTGCGCAAACGCCTCCGCAGTTGCCGCCGCAGCCGGCCGTGCAGGCTCCAGCCCCGCCGGGCGCAATGCCCACCGGTCCGGGGGCGCCGACACAAAGCTTTCCGCTTCATTATGCACCAACCTTCCCTGCCTATCCGGCGTATCCCGGGATGCAGCCGATTCCGCAGGAATACCAGCCTATTTACCAAAGTTATCTGAATCCCATGGGACAGCCTGTGCCGCCAAATTATACAGCGCCTCTGGCTGCCAATCCGATGATGCCGTCTTATGGCTATCCGCCGCCGACGGCGCCGGCAGTGGATACACCGTCCCACGAAGGCTTGAGGGCCGAAATGGCAGCGGCTCAAAATAATATTCTGAAACAGCCGGTCAACGTACAGAGCGTTCAGTTCCCGAATTTCCCCCCGCAAAGCGGTCAGGGGACTGGCCCCATCACTGGAGGCAATATGGACTTGATTATGAACGTCCCGTTGAGTGTGACCGTAGAAATTGGGAAAACCAAGAAAAAAATCAGGGACATTATGGAGTTTTGCCAGGGAACCGTGATCGAGCTGGAGAAGCAGGCCGGCGCGCCGGTGGATATCGTCGTCAACGGCCAGCTATTTGCCCGGGGGGATGTTGTTGTGATCGATGACAATTTCGGAGTGCGGGTGACGGAGATCATCGGAACCAGCGATCTTCTGAACTCCGTCAGCAATCCAAAAGGTTGAAGCAGATTAAATCGAAGAGCAGAGGAGAAGAGATCATGGACAAAAAAATCTTGATCGTGGACGATGCGGCATTTATGCGAATGATGATCAAAGACAGTTTATCGAAAAATGGCTATACCAATCTCGTGGAAGCATCCGATGGTCAGATCGCTTGCGAAACCTACCAGACTGAACGGCCTGAGCTGACCATTATGGACATAACCATGCCGAATATGGATGGCATCAAGGCTTTGCAGGCCATCAAGGCGTTCGATGGGAATGCTAAAGTGGTGATGTGCTCTGCCATGGGACAGGAATCCATGGTGGTGGACGCGATACGGTTTGGCGCACTGGATTTCATTGTTAAACCGTTCAAACCGGACAGGATCCTTCAGACCGTCCGAAAGATTCTTGGCTAACCACGCGTCTGAATGACTGCAGATATCATATGGGGGGAAGCAGAATTGGGAGATTTGAAAAGCTTTTTTTCAGTGCTATTTTCATTGATCATGTTGATTGCGGTCTTATTTGCAGCCTATTATACGACCCGTTGGATTGCAAGCAAGACCCCCGGCAGCCGTGGTTCAAGGAACATCAAAATCCTGGACCGTTTGTTACTTGCCCAGGATAAAACCCTCGTGATCCTCGATGTGGCCGGCCAGTGCATGCTTCTGGGGATCACCCATCAGTCGATCCGAAAAATCTGCGATCTGGATGCCGCCTGTCTGCAGGCGGCGGAAGGCTTGGAACCCTTCTCCCTGGTCTTTTTGGAAGCATTGAAAGATAAAACCGGGACTCGTCCCTTTGGTAAAAAGGATTGCGGAGAAGGCGGCTCCTCATGCTGAACGCAGGGATCGTGTCCGCACCGGCAAAGAAAGTCTTAGGGCTGATTTTACTGACCCTGCTGCTGGTCCTGATTCAAAGCGCGGTGTTCAGCCAGCCTGTCTGTGCTGCCCCCGCCGTATCGATCGACTTTGATGCCGGAGAAAGCAGCGCGGGAAGCATGGGCGTTCTGGACATCCTGTTCATGATGGTCATCATTAGCCTCGGGCCTACTATCCTTCTGATGATGACCAGCTTTACCCGGATCGTGATCGTTCTGTCCTTTTTGAGGAATGCTCTGGGAACCCAGCAATCGCCGCCAAACCAAATCATCATCGGCCTGGCCTTATTTTTATCTTTGTTCATCATGTCTCCCGTAATTGGAGACATCAAAGAGACCGCTTATGCCCCGTATCATAGCGGGCAGATCACCCAGGAAGAAGCCCTGGACCGCGCGGTTCAGCCCTTGAAAACCTTTATGCTGCAGCAAACCAACAAAAAGGATCTGCAATTATTCATATCGATATCCGCCCCCTCGGACGCCGGGCAGACCTCGCTATCCAACGGCCAGCTGCAAACCCTTGGACTCGAAGTCATCGTACCGGCTTTTATAACCAGCGAGCTGAAGCGGGCATTCACCATGGGTTTTCTTCTCTTCATACCGTTTCTGATCATTGACATGGTGGTTTCAAGCACCTTGATGTCCATGGGGATGGTGATGCTGCCGCCGGCGACGATCGCACTCCCGTTTAAAATCCTGATATTTGTCCTGGTGGATGGCTGGGGATTGCTTATGGGGACGTTGGCGAGAAGCTTCAATTAAGAAGAGGGAGGGGTGGAATCAGTGACCGAAGGACAGATCATGGATGTGCTAAGGGAAGCCATGCTGGTGGCTTTTAAGCTGGCCGGACCATTGCTGATCGTCAGCATCGTGGTCGGACTGATTGTTTCTGTATTTCAGGCAGCGACCCAGATTCACGAACAAACCTTGATCTTTGTTCCAAAAATCGTATGCATTGCATTGCTGCTTTTGATTCTGGGCTCATGGATGATCGGGACGCTGGGGGAGTTTATCCGGGGTCTGTTTATGATCATGGAGAATTTGTGAGGTTGACCTGTGGAGATCGAATTTTCGCAGCTGAATTTGCTCCTTTTGATTTTTGTCCGAATGAGCGCGATGATCCTGCTGAATCCTTTGTTTTCAAAACGACATGTGCCCGCTCAGGTAAAAATCGGACTTGCCCTTATTTTATCCCTGCTGATGTCATCCGTGACGGATGCAGCTTCGGTAACGTATGACTCCGGTTCGGACATTGTGTTTGCCATGATCCGGGAGGTTTTCGTCGGATACGTCTGCGGATTCGTCTTTCAAATTTATTATTATCTGCTGTTTTTTGCCGGTGATTTGATGGATCTGCAATTTGGCTTGTCGATGGCGAAGGTCTTCGATCCATCCACCAGCATCCAGATGTCGGTCAGCAGCAATCTTTTAAGCCTTCTGATGGTCTTATATATCTTTGCCACCGACAGTCACCTTCTGATGATCAAAATCTTCGCCACCTCCTTTCAGATCATTCCGGTCGGTGCCGCATCCTTGTCTTTGGGTATTTCCGGCTTTGTACTTGATCTGATGATCGATGGATTTGTGCTGGCCTTGAAGCTTGCTCTGCCATTCATCGCCGCTGAATTTACGATAGACGCTTCCATGGGGATTTTGATGAAGATCATACCTCAGATCCATGTCTTTGTGATCAACATCCAGATGAAGCTTCTTCTGGGGATCCTCTTGCTGCTCCTTTTTGCGCACCCGATCAGCGGTTTCATCGATCACTACATGGCGGACATGTTCCTCAGTATGGAAAAGGCCTTGTATCAGCTGGCAGCGTACTAATATCCTTTCAAGGAGGGGATTGGTCTGGCGGGGGAAAAAACAGAAAAAGCAACCCCAAAGCGAAAGGAAGAGGAACGAAAGAAAGGCAATATATTTCAGAGCAAAGAAGTTGTGATTGTTTTTTCCTTGATCATCCTGTTCTATGCATTGAAATTCTGGCTGCCCTCTATGCTTCGGATCCTTGAAGACAGCGTCCATCATTTTGTAAATCAAATGGAGCATATGCCTCAGATATCCGCAGAGGAGACCCGAGCGCTTTACATCAACGGGCTGCTGACTTTTTTGAAAGCGACCATGCCGCTGCTGCTGGTCAGCGTCATGGTTTCCATGGTTTTTACCTTTGCCCAAACCCGGTTCTTGTTTTCAGGCAGCGTCATGGAATTCAAGCTCAGCCGGCTGAACCCTATGGAAGGCTTCAAAAAAATGCTCTCCCTGCGTGGTTTGATGGAGCTTGTTAAGTCTGTTGTCAAGATTACGATCCTAGGTTATATCATCTTCAGGATTTTACTTAAGAAAATCGCACTGCTCCCAAGAATGATGGATATGCCGATCCGCCAATCCGCCGATTATCTGGGCGATACGATCATGTCCATCGCAGTCACAGCCGGTACGGTTTTTCTGGCGGTGGCGGCTTTCGATTATTTCTATCAATGGTGGGATTATGAAAAGCAACTGAGAATGAGCAAGCAGGAACTCAAGGAAGAGTATAAGCAGATGGAAGGCGATCCTCAGATCAAAGGAAAGATCAGGGAACTGCAGCGCCGCCAGGCGATGCGCCGAATGATGCAGAATGTTCCCAAGGCGGACGTTGTGATTCGAAACCCGACGCATTATGCTGTAGCCATCGCCTATGATTCCGGAAAAAACAAAGCTCCGGTGGTCTTGGCTAAAGGCGCGGATTTTATGGCAAAACGGATCATTGAAACGGCTCAATCCTGTGAGATCACCATCATGGAGAACAAGCCCCTGGCGCGAGGATTATACGAGACCGTAGAAATTGACCGTGAGATCCCTGAAGCATTCTACAAGCCCGTGGCAGAGGTCCTGGCCTTTGTTTACAATCTGAAAAAGAAGGAAGGACGATAAAGTGAAAATATTTAACAACATGATTTCCATCTTTGTCGTCCTGATCATTTTTCTGATTATTATTCCCTTGCACTCGTTCCTCCTTGACCTATGCTTTATTTTGAATCTTTCCATATCTTTCGTGATCCTTCTGACCAGCATGCAAATCAAGGAATCCCTTGAATTCTCAATATTTCCCTCTCTGCTGCTGATCACCACACTATTCAGGCTGGCGCTGAACATCTCTTCCACGCGTCTCATCTTGCTGGAAAATGGCTACGCGGGGCAGGTGATCAAGACCTTTGGGGAATTTGTCATGCGAGGCAACCTGGTGGTGGGGCTGATCATCTTCCTGATCATCGTAGTGGTACAATTCGTTGTGATCACCAAGGGTGCAGAGCGGGTAGCTGAAGTTTCCGCCCGCTTTACCCTGGATGCGATGCCGGGCAAACAGATGGCCATCGATGCGGATCTCAATTCCGGGCTGATCGATGAGCAGCAGGCGCGCCAACGGCGTTCCAAAATCCAAAGAGAAGCCGATTTTTTCGGATCCATGGATGGTGCTTCGAAGTTTGTCAAAGGGGAAGCAATCGTATCGATTCTTATCGTTTTTATCAACGTCATCGGCGGCATCATCATGGGTTTTTTAAACCATGTGGGCACCTTCGGTGAAATCATAACGATCTATTCCACGGCATCGGTGGGAGATGGGCTGCTCTCGCAGATGCCGGCGCTGCTGATCTCCGTTTCAACCGGCATGATCGTGACCCGGTCCGCGTCAGAATCCAATATCAATACCGATGTTGCAAGACAATTCTTGTCCCAGCCGAAAGTGCTCATTCTGGCCGGCGGCACCATCGGTACTTTGCTCCTCATCCCCGGCTTTCCCAAAGTCCAGATTTTCACGGTGGCCGCAGGACTCATCCTGCTTGGATCCATTCTCCAAAGTCGGCTCCAGGCAGCCCTGTCGGTTCAGGATGTCCTGTCGGATGTTAAAGAAGAAATTGCCAGTGAAGCTGTTTATTATAAAAATATCGAACATGTTTATGAGTTGCTGAACATCGAGCCCATTGAAATGGAATTCGGATACAGCCTCATTCCCTTGGTGGATGAAAGCAGCGGCGGAAGTTTTATTGACCGAGTGGTCATGTTTCGCAAGCAATTTGCCATGGAGATGGGCATGGTGGTGCCCTCTGTCCGCTTAAAAGACAGCGGACAGCTGAATCCGAATCAATATTCGATTCGGTTCAAAGGGGAAGAGGTGGCTCAAGGCGATGTTCTGGTGGACCACTACCTGGCCCTGGCGCCCAACGAAATCGCGGAAGGGGTGGAGGGCATCGACACCATTGAGCCGGCCTTTGGAATCCCCGCCAAATGGATCAGCGAGGACAAAAAAATCAAGGCTGAGATGTCCGGTTATACGCTGATCGACCCGACCTCGGTGATCATCACCCATCTGTCTGAAGTGATCCGGCATCATGCCTATGAACTTCTCAACCGACAAGAGGTCAACAGCATTTTGGACAACCTGAAAAAAAGCAACTCCGCCTTGGTCAGTGACATGATTCCGGGGATCCTATCCATCAGCGAATTGCAAAAGGTGCTTGCCAACCTTCTAAGAGAAAATATTCCAATAAGGGACATCCAAACCATCTTGGAAACCCTCGGAGATTACGGCACCACGGTGAAGGACACGGACATGCTGACCGAATATGTCCGACAGTCCTTGAAGCGCACCATAACCCGACGTTTTTCGGAAGCCGGACAGCTCAAAGTGATCAGCCTGGATGCCTATATCGAAAACCAGATCATGGGCGCTGTGAAAAAATCCGACAACGGTTATTATCTTGCGCTGGAGCCTCAACTGATCCAGGATATTATGACCGCAACCACTACGGAGATCAATAAGGTCAAGGACTTGGTACAAAACACCATCGTGCTGACCTCGCCAATCGTCCGGATGTATTTCAAGAAGCTGGCGGATCAGTTTTATCCGAATGTGGTTGTTCTGTCATTCAATGAAATTGATTCTCAGATTCAAATTCAGGCATTAGGCAATATTTCCTTGCAGGCATAGGAAAGGAGATTGTGGGATTGGAAACGATGTTGACCAGCGAAACCAAAAGCACGGGCGTGGCCCAAGACAAGGCTGGGAAAAACGGCGCATTGTGGAATCAGTACGTTCAGAACCGCGACTTGGAGACCCGCAATCAATTGGTGCTTCAGTACAGCTATATCGCAAAAACTGTTGCTTTGCAGATGCGCGGGATCTCTTCAAACTACGCTCAGCTGGAGGATATCGTCAATCAAGGGATCATCACGATCATTGACTGCATCGAGAAGTATGATCCCGCAAAAGAGGTCAAATTTGAGTCCTATGCTTTCATGAGAGTCCGCGGCGCCATCATCGATTTTATCCGAAAGCAGGATTGGCTTCCCCGGCGCGTCCGCAAGACGGCCAAGGACATATCGGCTGCTTATGAGAAGCTTTCCGGCGAACTGATGCGGGAGCCGACCACCGGTGAGCTTGCAGCCCGTTTGAATTTATCGCCGGACGCTTTGCATAAGCACTACAGCGAGATGACCCGGTCGGTCATGCTTTCTTTTGAATCCCTATTGGATCATACGATCAGCAATATTTTTTCGGCAGAGAAAAGCTGTGATATGCATGACCTTCCGGAAAGCGGGATATTTCAGGAAGAAATGAAAACCGTTCTTGCAGACGCCATCGATTCCCTGACAGACCGGGAACGCATGGTCATCACATTGTATTATTATGAAAATCTCAAGCTCAGTGAGATTTCCAAGGTTTTGGAAGTCAGTGAATCCAGAGTGTGCCAAATCCATTCCAAAGCGGTCATGAAGCTGAAAACAAAAATTGGAACCTATATGAAAGGGTGATCCTCCATGCTATCCGGATTCTATACCGCTGCCTCAGGCATGCTGACCCAGCAACGCACATTGAATGTTTTGGCAAACAATATCGCCAATGTAAAAACCCCGGGATTTAAGTCAGACCGGGTGGTGACGACCACGTTCGAACAGGAGCTGGTAAGCCGGCAGGAAAGCGGTCGAAAAGAAAAAATCGGCAGCGGCTCACCGGTCTTGATTGTCAAGGATGTTGAAACCGATACGGAAGGCAGTACCTATCAGCAAACCGCATCGCCCTTGGATATGGCCGTCCGGGGAGAAGGCTATTTCACGATCCTTGGCAGCGATGGAAGAACGTATCTTTCGAGGAACGGACATTTTTCTATGGATGCCGAGGGGGGACTGATCCTGGAAGGGGTCGGCAAGGTTTTAGGGAAAACCGGGCCGATCCAAGTCAAGTCCTCCGATTTCACGATTGCCGAAGACGGAACGATCCATGATGGAAGCGGCAAGTCAGGAGGTTGTCTGCGAATTTCCAGACCGGCTGAATCTGCTGTGATGAAAAAGTATGAAAATGGATTATATCAGGTCGCGGAGGAAGGCCGACTTGAAACCCTGGACAAGCCGCACATCCTTCACAAAGCCCTGGAGCAGTCCAACATCGATCTAAACCGCGAATATACCCGTGTGATGGAGACACAACGCAATTTCCAGGCCTGCAGCACGGTTTTGAAGGGGCTGGATCAAATCAATCAGAAAACCGTGTCTGAGATCGGCAAGCTCGTATAAGGAGGGATGAAAATGAACGCAGGTTTTTACTCCGGTGTATCCGGCATGATTGCTTTTCAAAAGGAAATGGACGTGACGGCCAACAACATTGCCAACGTCAATACAACAGGGTTTAAGCCCATGAATGTTTCTTTCGGGGATCTTTTGTACACTGAAATGGATACCCATGCATCCGAGAGCGTCATGACCGGTCATGGCGTGATGGCATCGGGCAATCGATGGTCGATGACAGCCGGTTTGTATGAACAAACCGGTCAATCCCTGGACTTTGCAATCCACGGCGACGGTTTTTTCGCCATTGAACAAGGCGATGGCGAAAAGGTCTACACACGAAACGGGGCCTTTAAAATCGGGATCGATAAAAATAAATCCTATCTGACCACGGCTGAGGGAAATTTTGTGCTGAACGCATCCGGCAAAAAAATCGAGATTAAAGCCCATGAAGAAAGCAATCTTCCAGATTTGTCAGCCCTGAAGGATAATATTGGGATCTATACGTTCTCCAATCCTTATGGGCTTACCGCCACAGACCATGGCTGCTTTCAGGAAACCGAGCTTTCCGGGAAAGCGGAAGCGATGAGATCCGGAAAATCCAAGAAGGGTTCGGAGCAGCCACTGCTTCTCATGCAAGGCACACTGGAAAACTCCGCGGTGGACCTGACGGAGGAAATGGTCCGTGTGATCCAGTCCCAACGAGCCTTTCAGTTGAATGCAAAAATCGTTCAGGTTTCTGACCAGATCGAGGATATCATCAACAGCCTGAGGTAATGGGATTTTGATTGAAAATGAGGGATGGGAATGGTCTTAAATACCTATAGCGACTTAAATGCGGTTCAGCTGGATGTACTGAAAGAACTGGGAAACATCGGGGCCGGCAATGCGGCGACGGCACTTTCAGCGATGCTGGATCACCCCATCGGATTGAGTGTGCCGGAAATCCGGCTTTTGAGCTATCAAGAGGTGACAGAAGCTCTGGGCGGCCCAGAAAATAGAATCGTTGGCATCCTGCTTTCCTTAGAAGGCGACATGTCCGGGATGATGATGTTTTTATTGCCCGAAGCTTTTGCCCATATGACGCTGAATACCCTCTTAGGGGTGTCTTTTTATGATTTTTCTTCCATCGATGAGATGGGCTATTCCGCGATGAAAGAGGTCGCAAATATTCTGGCGTCTTCCTATGTGAATGCCATCTCCCTGCTTACCGGAATGAGGATCCAGATCACCGTCCCGGATCTCTGCATCGACATGGCCGGCGCGATCCTCAGTGTACCGGCCATCCAATTTGCCAATGTCAGTGATAAAATCATTTTCATTGCGGATGAGTTCATTTGCGGTGAAGAGCGGGCAGACAGCCACATTCTCATGATTCCGGATGTTATTTCACTGGAAAAACTGATGACAAGGCTGGGGGTCGACCGATGAGCAGTACCGTGACCGTCGGGATTTCCGATTTAAATGCTGTACGTTCGCCGGATGTTTTGGTTACCTATGCCCTGGGATCCTGCGTCGGAATTTGCCTCTATGATCCGCTGAACCGTATCGGAGGCTTAGCCCATATCATGCTGCCTTCCAGCATCGATTCCGGAGTAAAAAGCGATGGATACAAGTTCGCGGATACAGGGATCACACTCCTGGTTAAAAAGATGGAACAAATGGGTGCGAAAACGCCGCTGCTGAAGGCCAAAATCGCAGGAGGCGCACAAATGTTCGCTTCCATCACCAACTCATCCATCGCCAACATCGGACAGAGGAATGTCGCCTCAGTGAAAAATATGCTGAACCGGCTGAACATCCCGATTATTGCAGAGGATACAGGGGATCATTATGGACGGACCCTTTATTTCTATGCAGAAGACGGAACCATGAAGATCAAATCCGTCAGTCGGGGAGAATGGCTCTGGTAAACATGACAAAGGGGGTTTGATATGAGTTTCAAAGGGGAAGGAAACGTCGAGACCGGTCTCACAGGATCGAACGCAACGGCCATGAGAGAAAAGCTGCGCAGCAAATTTCTGAACAGCCAAGAATCGTGCCAGAAACCATCGGTTCCGGAGGAAAGTCTCCATGACGCCGCCGCAGCCGCGGAATCGTCGGATGCTTTACAGGCGGAGCCTTTGGATGCCACCGTCGAAGTCTATGTCGATCGGGACCGCCTGAAGGCTTATGTCCGTGTGCTTCCTCCTAAACATGGGGGGGACGAAATCAACCGCGGCATGCTGGACCAGGCATTGTCTTCTGAATATATCATCTATGGAATCGAGGCCCAAAGCCTTGAGGCCATTGCAATCCAGAAGCGATATATGGAGAAAACGGCCGTTGCCGTCGGAAAACCCCCGGAGGCCGGGGAGGACGGTGAGGTCATTGATTGCTTCGAGCGGCAGAAAGAACTCAAATTCAAGGAATTGCACAATGGTCTGATTGATTTTAAAACCTTGAATCTGATCACCGCGGTGGAAGCAGGCACTGTGATTTGCCAGATTCGCCCGCCGGGGCCCGGTCGGCCGGGAAAAGATGTTTTTGGCGAAGCCATCGCTCCGCCGCAAGGAAAGGCTGCGTTCATTCCCCAGGGATACAACACCATTCTTTCATCGGACGGCCTTCAGCTGCTGGCTTCCGAGACTGGGAATCTCGTATTCAAGAACAATAAGTTTGCCATCGACCGTATTTTTGAAGTCCGGGGAAACGTAGACAATTCCATTGGCAACATAGACTTTCCCGGAGATGTGCAAATTCTTGGAGATGTCTTTGAGGGGTTTAGCATCAAGGCCAAAGGCAATGTGACGGTTTATGGCAGGGTGGAAGGGGCGTCCATTTTTTCTGAAGGCAGCATCCTTCTGCAGAGCGGTATGAACGGCATGAACAAAGGGGAATTGGTCGCCCAGGGAAATCTCGCCAGCAATTATCTTGAAAACTGCACCATAAGGATCCAAGGAGATATCCAAGCGGATTCCATTGTGAATTCCAACGTGTCATGCAATGGCAGTTTGTTGGTTACAGGAAAACGCGGAGCGATTCTCGGCGGCAGCTGTTCGGTGCATCAATCGATTGAAGCCAAATCCATCGGAGGACGGACCAATTTATTGACCACCATCGTGCTGGGCGCAACAACGGAATTGATTTCCGAAAGGCTCAAGGTTGCTGAAGAAATTGAAGCGCTGGAAAACAGCCTGGAGTATCTGGCGAAATCCCTTAAGTACCTGGAGACCAAACTGCGAAGCACCCAGCTGACCCCTGAGCGGCAAAAAATATATGATGCCATGAAGAGAGAAAAACCGATTAATCTTTTGAAGCAGGGGAGACTAAGAAGGCGTTTGGAGGAAATCAATCTTCAGATTGATGATGTATCCTCCAGCCGTCTGAAATGCGGCGAAATCTTTCCCCACACCAGGATCACCATCGGCAATGCCACCATGACGACCCAAACCTTGCTGAAACAATGCATGATGTATTATTCCGAAGGAGAAATCAAGACGATCTATGATTGACCACGGTTGTGACGTGCGTCTGAATTTCGGCAAATAGAAAGGGGCCCTGCTGAAACGCGTTAAGTTTCAACACGGCCCCGGTTTTTCTGGATTGCCGCTTTATCTTCCATACTGGTTGAGATGACGGATGATTTCATCGCTGATTCGGGACAACGGCAGCTGTTTGATCACCGCACCGATGTTCCAGGCGACCATGGGCATTCCATAGACCACTGAAGAATCTTTGTCCTGGCCGATGGTGAAAGATCCTTTTTGCCGCATTTTCAGCAATCCTTTGGCGCCGTCTGCCCCCATGCCCGTCAGAAGAATGCCGATGGCTTTGGATCCCGCGGTTTCCGCTACGGTATCAAATAAAACATCGACGGAGGGGCAGTGGCCGCTGACCTTTGCACCGGGCTCGCTCTTTATATAATACCCTTTACGATCTTTCGCCAGCCGCATATGATATTCACCGGCCGCGAGGATGGCCTGGCCTTGGACGACACGGTCCAGATGCTGAGCTTCCTTGACCCTCATTTTGCAGATCTTGTCCAAGCGCTGCGCATACATTTTGGTGAACACGGGCGGCATATGCTGGACGATCACAATCCCCGGACTGGTTGCCGGAAGATTTTTAATGACCTCAAGAATCGCCTCGGTTCCGCCGGTGGATGCTCCGATGGCACAGACCATATCATTGGAAGCGTTGACCAGCCGGGAAACCGGCAACGTCGCGGAGATGCAGTTGCGTCGGATCTTTGCCGTGGAGGCAATTTTTATTTTTACAAGAAGCTCATTGATAAACAGGTTGAGATCTGAAGAATTTCGGATCAACGGTTTCTTCACAAAATCCACCGCGCCGGCATTCAGAGCATCCAAGGCGTTGATCGGCAGCGCGCTGACCACGACCACAGGCAACGGATGCTCCGGAATCAGTGTCTTAAGAAAATCGATCCCGTTCATTTTTGGCATTTCAACATCCAAAGTCACCACATCAGGATTCAATGCGCGTATTTTTTCCAGCGCATCATAGGAGTCGATGGCGCTGCCGACGATTTCAATATGGGCGTCGCTGCTCAAGGCTTTATTCAGCACTTCACGGAACAGAATGGAGTCATCAACGATCAGGACACGGATTTTTCGGATTTCCCGCATAGCTTCAAACGCCTTTCTGATAGATTGCCGGTTTGACGTAATGATATTGTGTCGCCGTTCGATTCAACACCTCAGAATGCCCGATGAAAAGAAAACCGCCTTTGGCTGTCCATTGATGGAATTTGCTCACCAGTCTTTCCTTGGTGTCTTCGTCGAAATAGATCATCACGTTCCGGCAAAAGATCAAGTCAAATTTTTTCTTGAAAACAAAGGGATCCATCAGGTTGAAGGGTTTGAAAACCACTTCATTTCTGAGCTGGCTGCCGATCTGAAACGTACCATCCTTCAGGTCGACAAAATGTTTTTTTCGCCACTTGTCCGGAATCATCTCGAGACTGTCCGCGGGATAAACCGCCCGTTTCCCTTTTTCAAGGACGCTCATGGAAATATCGGTTGCCAGAATCGTCGTGTCCCATAAATGCTTTTTGGAGCCAAAATATTCATCCATGGCCATCGCTATGGTATAAGGCTCCTGGCCGGAGGAGCAGCCTGCGCTCCAGATTCTCAAATCGCGATCGGGATGGTTTTTTTCGAAGTAGGGCAGCACTTTATGGAGTAAAAATTCGAAATGCTCATTTTCCCGCATAAAAAAGGTATGATTGGTGGTGATCCTGTTTAATAACTGCGTAATTTCAGAGCCGCTCTGATCGTTTTTCAGGAGTGAAAGGTACTGATCAAAACTCGAGAGGTTCTTTTCCCGCAGGGTGTTTGAAAGACGCCCTTCAATGAGGATCCTTTTTTTGGCTAAATTGATTCCAAAGCGGGAATGGACCATGGCGGCGAATTCACTGAATTCCTTGTCAGTCAGTTTAATCATGACGCGTCATTCCTTTCAAAGATTCACCGGCAGGGCTCATGATCCTGGGAAGGCAGATCTTCATAAAACAAACGTCGGCAATCTATATTCAAAATCAGATCCGAACCAAGTTTTCCGATGGATTCAAGGAAGGTGCTGGATTTTTTATCATTGAATTCAGGCAATGATCTTAGCATCGTATCCTCTGCGGCGGTGACTTCATAGACCTGATCCGCGATCAGGCCGATGTTCATATCGTCAAGATGGACAACGATGATGCAGGTCATATCATCATATTCTTTTTCGGGCAGACCAAATCGCAGGCGAACATCGATGACGGGAACGATCTTGCCTCTCAGGTTGATGATCCCTTTGATATACGCAGGGAGGTTGGGAATCCGTGTGATTTCCTGGATGCTGATGATTTCTATCACCATGGAAAGACCGATCCCGTATATCACATCGTTGATATAAAAAGTAAGAAAACGCCCCGCAAGATCATCATAGGCAGGTTCTTGGACATGATAAATATCTGACATAATCAACGGACCCCCTTAAAATTTGTTCAGTAAATTATTGGCGTCCAGGATCAGACTGATGCTGCCGTCTCCAAGAATCGTGCAGCCGGCCAGGCCATTTTCTTTGACGTCGTACTTATTGAGGAAGACCGGGAAAGGTTTAACCACGACCTGCTGCTCACCAATCAATTCATCCGCAAAGAGGCAAGCCGCCTTCAGGTCGTTCTCGACGAGGACCATGATCCCTTCGGAAAGCGCCGTCTTGGCCCCTGGGATATCATAAATGTGATGGAGCCGGATGATGGGATAGCATTCGCCCCGAACCATGATCATCTCGTGGCCATGGGTATCCTGAATCAATCGATTGTCCGCCGAGACCTTGAAAGACTCCTTGATCGATGTGATCGGCAGGGTAAACACCGTATCGCCGGATTGGATCTCCATGCCGTCCACGATGGCCAGGGTAAGAGGGATCTTAATGATGAATTCGGTTCCCGCATTGGGCTTGCTCTCCACCTGCACGGAGCCGCCGACTTTTTCGAGGTTCTTTTTGACCACATCCATCCCGACCCCACGGCCTGAAAACTCTGTGACTTCGTCATTGGTGGAAAAACCAGGCAGCATGATCAAAGCGTGGATCTCCTTGAGGCTGTATTCGCTTTCCGGCTTGGTTAGAAGCCCTTTGGCACGCGCTTTTTTCAGGATCTGCTCCGTATTCAGTCCACGTCCGTCATCGGATAGGGTGATGACGATTTCTCCGCCGATGTTTTGGGCGGACATGGTGATTTTCCCAATTTCCGGTTTAAGCAGCCGGCGCCGTTCCTCCGGGCTTTCGATGGCATGGTCCATGGCGTTGCGTATCATATGCATAAAGGGATCGGCAATCACATCCGTGATGGATTTATCCACCTCGGTTTCACCGCCGAAGGTTGCAAAAGAGACTTCTTTATTGAGTTTTTTGCTCATATCCCGAACGATACGGTTCATTTTTTGAAACACGCCTGCAAGGGGAACCATGCGGATCGACATGACGATATCCTGAAGCTCATCCGTCAGCTTCCTGAGCTGACGGGTCGATTTATAGAAATGATCGAGCTTAAGACCTTTCAATTCAGGGTTGCTGGCAACCATGGACTCAGCGATGACGATTTCACCGACCACATCCATCAGCTGATCCAGTTTTTGCTGATTCACACTAATGAGGCTTTGTTTTCCTGATTTCCCTGTTGACGCAACAGTCAGATGGAGAAGGCTTTCATCTGTTTTGGGGGTCTGATCATTCTCCTCGCTTGAAGCCGGACGTTCCTGCGCACCTTCAGCAGCCAGATCCGACGGTTCATCCAGAAGCTCATAGGATTTGATGTTGATGGCATTTTCGATGACCGCCAGCAGATCGCGGATGGGATTTTCGGTGGTTAGACGGATCAAAAAGCCATTTTTGATGATATCCGACGAGAGAGCGGAATCCTGCTCAGGATGAGAGGGAATAGAATCCAGAGACTCGCATAGATCTTTTAATTGAGAAAGCAGCATGAAAGCCCGGATATTTTCCATCTGGCAGTCGTCTTCAAAGAATACGATGATGGAATAGGGCTTGGGGCCCCTTGGGCTTTGGTCGCCTTTGTAGGGTGAATCCGCGGTGATTGCAGAGACTTGGCTAGAGGAAAGGCAGGCCGTGAAGGCACCCGTTTCCGGCATACCGCCTTTGAGCCTGGACACTTCCGCAGCGATGCCGGCCGACAAGCTTGTATGGTCCGCAGAGACATTCTTGCCGGCAGTAATGGCTTCAATGCCCCTTTTAAAATAATCGGATGCCTGGAAGATCAGATCGAAGACGGCGTTACTGCCGGCGGCCATGTGGCCGGGCTTCTCCCGGATCAAAAAAAACATATCCTCCACATGGTGGGCAAGACCGGACATTTCCTCAATGCCCATCATGGCGGAGGAGCCCTTGATCGTATGCATGATCCGGAAGATTTCATCCACGTCGTCCGGCCCGAACCTTCCGGACTTTTCGGAGGCAATTAGGATTTGGTCAAGCTGTTCCAGCAGCGTGGTGGTTTCAAAGATAAACATTTCCAGCATGGGTTCCATACTCGTATCGATTGGACACATATTCTATCACCTGCTATGCTTATTTTCCAGAATTCGATCTTCATGATTAGAATCGGCACAAAGAAAAGAATATTAAACATTTTTCTAAATTTCCGGCAAAATTAAACGATATATAGGATTAGAATCGCAGACGTCGGATGAAAGGAGCATTGCATGGCGGACCTGTTGAAAATCACAACCCCGCTGATCCATAAACAAGCGGTCCCGTCTGCAGCGTCATCGACGGACCCGACGGTTCCCTTTCATCTATCGGATGTGGCCCCGATCACCAAGCCTCAGGGGAAGAACGGCGCGATGGGCCAAAGCACAGGTACACTTGTTCAAGAGGAGCCGGCTTCCATTCTGACCACTTTGCTGAAAGATCCTGGAGTGACTGTAAGCTTTCTGCGCAACATTGCCATGCTCCAGGAAATGATCTCGCTGTTGCCGGCCAATAACCATGCCGTGACCCATGAAATCCGACAGCTTTATGAACAACTGCTGATCCGTCCTGACCGGATCGTTCCGGAGCTCATTCTCCAGGAAAAAGCCTCGACCCGCTTCAAAGGCGATTTGTTTGACTTTCTGAGAGAACTGGCAGGATCTCAAACATCCCCGGACATACGAGCCGGTGTCGCCAACCTGCTCAAAGCATTGAACGGCGCCCTTGGCAAAAAGGAAATTCTGGACTCGGTGGCCAACAATCTGCAGTCGTTGTCCCGGAACCTGAGCGCCAGCCCGATCTTGGCCAAACAGATCGATCATCTCGCAGCCCGGTTCCGGCAGGACGATGCATCCGCGAATTTCACGGAGCTGAAGCAAAAAACGCTTCAGCTGATGCACGATGTTGAAAGCAGCATCCTCTATACGCCGGCCATGGCCAAAGCCATCCCGCTCATCATATATAACCTTTCGCGTTTCCAGGATAATCCCGATTGTCTGCACGAGGCCCTTCAAGCGCTTCTGGCATTGCTGAAGGATCATGACAGCAAAGCAGCGCTGCTGTCCCGGATGAAAACATTCCAGATTCAAGAGGATAATTTTCGTCGATTGGATCAAGATTCCAAGGTCATGAAGGCTTTGACCGAGCTCATCGGCACCCCGGCAGAGGAAGAGGCTTCCGTCCTCTTAAATTCAGAGAAAATCGACAGCATTATCAAAAACTTGCTTTCATCACCCTGTAATTACACGCCGCTCCTTCATTTTGTTATTCCAGTCCAGGCACAGGGACTGAAAGCCTTTGCGGAGCTTTGGATCGACCCTCAGGATGACCGCAAAACCAGTTCTGCTGACCATGATTTGCGCAGCAGGCCCATGCATGTGCTGATCGTCTTTGATATTGAGGAGATCGGCCAGTTCGAAGCTGAATTGCATCTTGCCGGAGAAACCGTCGATTTGACGCTTCTCTGCCCGCCGGACCATGTGCAAGCCTATGCAACCGGTTATGACAATATCCGCAGCGCCTTAGCAGCTTCCAACTATCAGCCGGGCGAAATCCGCATCGGCCGGCTCGAGCGGATCCGATCCCTGATGGAAGTCTTTCAATCGCTTGTTTACAAAAGGACGGGTGTCAATGTCAAAATCTAAAAAAAGCCTGGCGGCCGCATTGTCTTATCACACCAAAGAGGACACCGCGCCGGTGGTGATCGCATCGGGTTATGGATTGGTGGCCGAACGGATCATCGACATCGCCGAGAACAAAGGGATCCCAGTTTATCGTGATGAGAGTGCTGCCTCCTTGCTGTGCATGCTGGAGATCGGCAACAGCATCCCGCCGGAACTCTATGAAGTTGTGGCGGCGGTCTATGGACAGCTTCTCCAGGTTTCCCGGGAGATCTTGCGTCAAAAAACTCCGGCAAGACATTGCGTCACGCAAACCGACAGACCCAAGGAACCGTCCTGAATCCAGGACTATGCCTAAACGAATCAATAAGACCCGGTCGAGATTGGAGGACTGAAGGATGACTGAAACGAACGATGCAGACTTGCCGATTTCAAAACGATACGAGGGCTCCTTATGCGAAGTGAAATCGCTGGCGAACGAGACCCTTGCCAGCGGCTGCATCTCTGAGATTGCGGATCAGTACATCAAAATCAGCAATCCAAAAGACAGGATCAACATCTTACGATATAATACCCGGATCAAATTATGCGTTCACAATGTGCGATTGGGGATGAAGGTTCTGGTAGGGGCGGTGTATATTTCTACTGCGCAGTTCATGCTGGTGGCGGATGTGTCCACTTTGTCCGATTTTGAGAAGAGGGGGTTTTTTCGGATGCGGGTTTCGATGACCGGGAGGGTGATCTTCCCGGGCCGTGAACAGGACCCGAATGATCCCTGGAACGTTGATCTATGCGATATGAGTCTTGGCGGGCTGTTGCTTTGCAGCAAATGGCCTTTCGAAGTCGGTGATCGTTTCTTCATCGATTTCGACTTGCCCGCCGGGCCGATGCATTTGCTGTGTTGTGTGCGCCGTGTTATTCAAGAAACCGATGATGAAGCGGAAGACATGGAGGCGGCAGCAACCGGCCGGAAGACCGCCTTGAGCTATCGATGCGGCTGTCAGTTCATGAATTGCACGGATAAAGAGGAGGATATGCTCTGGAAATATATTCTCCGTTTACAGAGAGAAGAAATTTTGAAGCAAAAAGGAAACCGACATCATGAATGAACATACGAAGGCTCAGACCGGCCAACACGCCGATGAATCGATTTTTGCATTGGATATCGGAACCCGCAGCGTCATCGGCATCGTCGGGCGCCCAAAGGGCGAGCTATTCCATATCATGGATTTCGAAATGATCCAGCATTCCTCTCGAGCGATGATGGATGGTCAAATTGAGGACATCGACCAGGTCGCAGAGGTTGTCGAGCAGGTTAAAAGCAAACTGGAAAGCAGAATCGGATCCGAATTGCGAGACGTTTGCGTTGCGGCGGCAGGGAGGACCTTAATCACCAAGAAAGCTTCCTTTGAAATCTCCTTGGAACCCAGGGAGACCATTGGGCCTGAAAAAATCATCAACCTTGAAACGGGTGCTGTGGAAACGGCTTATAAAGGGCTCTTGGAATCAGAAGGTGAATCCCAGGTTGATTTTTTCTGTGTAGGCTATTCGGTCACCCGTTACCATTTGGACGGATATCCCATCAAAACCTTGCTGAACCATCGCGGAAGAACAGCCTGGGTCGAGGTGATCGCCACCTTTCTTCCGGAGGAAGTTGTCAGCAGCCTTTATGCTGTGATGAACAAAGCAAACCTGCAGGTCGTCAGCCTGACGCTGGAACCGATCGCTGCAATGAACGCGGTCATTCCGAATGAAATCAGGCTTTTGAACCTTGCCTTAGTGGATATCGGCGCCGGAACCTCCGACATCGCCTTATGTGATAACGGCAGCGTCTCGGCCTATACAATGGCGACCGTCGCCGGAGACGAGATCACCGAGTCGGTCGTCCGGCAATATTTAGTGGACTTTCAAACCGCGGAAGCCATGAAGCTTGCTTTGGACGACCCTAAGGCGCTGATCCGCTATCAGGATGTTCTGGGAAACGACTATGAAACGTCCTCAGCCGATATCCTGGAGAAAATCATGCCGGATATCCGGCATCTGGGTGACGTGATCTGCGGTGAGATCATGGAAGCCAATGGAAAGCCGCCGATGGCTGTTTTCCTGGTGGGCGGCGGCAGCCAGATTCCATTTCTCTGCGACGTTCTTGCTGAACGCCTTTCTCTTGAACCATCCAAGGTAGCCATCGGCGGCAATAACTTTCTGAAACGAATCACCTGTGGCGAAGCGATCAATCTATCCGGACCTGAATTCGCAACGCCTCTGGGAATCGGGATCACAGCTGCTCAAAACCATGGACATAACGCTTTCATTGTGGAGGTGAATGACCGCAGAAAAGCCCTGTTCAAGAAAATCAACATGAACGTGCTGGATGTCTTGCTGATGTCCGGTTACAAACACCATCAGCTGATGGGGCGGATGGGTCAAGGCATCACCGTTCAAGTGAATGGACGAAGCAAAGTCATTCGGGGCGGCCATGCGCAGCCAGCCGTCATCTTTCTGAATGAAACGGCAGCAAGCCTGAATACCCCGGTTCATTCGGGCGATGCGCTGAAGATTCGTTCTGCCGTGGATGGTGCCGATGCGGTCTGCACCCTTGCTGATCTTCGTTTGAGTATGGGGCTGACGGATCCCGGGACGATCCTATATGTCAACCAAAAGGCGCAAAGAGACGATTACTTGATCCAGTCCGGCGATGAGATCCTGAGCTGCAAAGGATCTTTGACAGAACCCATCGCGGCGCATCCTTCAACACCGTCTGACATCAAGTCAACCACGAGCTTTTCTGTGGTGATCAATGGAAATCCCATTGAAATGATTTCCAAGAGTGACGGGACACCCTTCCTGTTTGTGGATTTATTGAATTATGTGGACATTGATCCATCCAATCCCCAAGGCAACATTGTTCTGCGGCTGAACGGTCATGAAGCTTCCTATATCGAACCGGTGGCAGCCGGGGATCGAATCGACATCTTCTGGGACAAAGCCCCAAAATCCTAAGGAAGAATACACCCGTGTCAGTCAAAACGCTGCAGCATCCTGATAGATGCTGCAGCGTTTTGATTTCCTGGAACTTGGCTGGTCATACTGTAACGAGATCTTGGACCAAGGTCTCGAATTCCTGTTCACTCACGATTTTCCCGACATCTAGAAGCAGCACAATTTTCTGATCTAATTGACCGATTCCCGTCAGATAAACGGCTTGTGGTTCCCGGGCACCCATTCGAGGCGGCACGGAAATCATACCGTCCTCAATGTCGGTCACTTCGTCCACAGCATCCACGATCAGTCCGGCAGCATGCTGCCGGATTTGGGTCACGATGATGCAGGTGCGTTCAGTATACGGGACCTCCGGCTTATGAAAACGGAGCCGGATATCAATGACCGGTATGATGGCACCGCGTAAATTGATGATTCCCTTGGCATAAGAAGGAAAATCCGGAATGGTTGTAATTTGCTGAATGCCTACAATTTGCACAACATCGGCGATCGGCACGCCAAACAACTGATTGTCGGTCCAGAAGGTCAGATATTTTCCTTGCATTTCAGCCGTGCTGAGATCCGGTCGTTCCGGACGGTTCAATTGATCCTCCATGCGGGTCATCCTTTCTATGAAACGAATCCTTTTTTCCAGAACATGAAATCAATATTTATCAAAGCGTCCATCGGACACAAGCTCCGGCGCAGCCAGTTCTGCGGATGGAGGGTTGGAGAATTTCAGTCCCTGGAAGGCATCTGACGAACGGTCCGCCCGAAGCTGGACGCCATGCCGTTTGAGCTTAAAATGACCCACCAGATCCTTCAGAAGCTGTGCCTGGCCGGAAAGCTCTTCGCTGGCTGCGGCACTCTCCTCGGATGTGGCGGAATTGGTCTGGATCACAGCGGAGATTTGCTCGATACCTTGATTGATTTGGGTTACGGCACTGGCTTGTTCATTGGACGCCGCGGAAATATGGGAGATCAGTATAGCGGTCTTCTGTGCACCGTCCACAACATTTTGAAGAGAACGGCCGGTTTGATCCGCGATTTGGGTGCCCTTATCCACTGCCCGGATGGCGCTTTCGATCAAAACCGTGGTGTTTTTTGCAGCCTCGGCGCTCTTGCTTGCCAGATTGCGCACCTCATCCGCAACCACTGCAAAACCTTTTCCCGCAGCGCCAGCCCGAGCCGCCTCAACAGCCGCGTTCAGTGCAAGAATGTTGGTTTGGAAGGCAATGTCATCGATGGTCTTGATGATCTTGCCGATTTGAGAAGACGTATCCGAGATTTCACCCATAGCCTGGATCATCGATTGCATTTGCACATTGCTTTCTTGAACTTCCTTGCCGGATTGGGCAGCCAGCTGCTCTGCTTCCTGGGCGTTGAGGGCATTGCTTTTGATCTGCTGAGAGACTTCGGCAATGGTGGCGGATAGTTCTTCGATGGAACTGGCTTGTTCTGCAGCGCCTTGAGACAATGCCTGGGCGCCGCAAGCGACCTGGTCGGAACCGCCGGCCACCTGCTGAGCACTTTGTTCGATCTGGCTCATGGCTTCATTGAGAGAGACGATGATGCCCTTGGTGGATGTTTCCAGCGGGATAAAATCCCCTTTATACTGCCGAGTGACCGAGGTCGTCAGGTTGCCCTTTGCAATTTCACCCAAGTGGTAGGAAACATCTGAAATCGCGCTGTTCAATGCGTCGATCACCGCTTTCAGCGCGTTGAGAAGGACAGCGGTTTCATCCTTTGCTTTGGTGACCGGAACCTCCGTCTGCAGGTCACCGACGGACAGAAGGTTCAGCCGCTGGGCACATGCCTTGATGGGATCGGCAATCATGCTGGCAATTTTTATGGAAAGGATGCTGCCGATAAGAATCAACACCGACGCCAGGATGATGATGATCGTTATTGCCTGGACGGTGCTGCTTGTATATGCCTTTTGGAGTACATTGACCCCGATGCTCCAGCCCTTGGAACCGGGAATCGGTGCGTAGGACAAGAATTTTTTGGCGCCTGCATAAGCGTAAGCTCCAAAGCCGTTTTGTCCCTCGACCATCTTCTTTTCCAGATCGACCAGCGCTTTCATCTCAGGATCGTTGGCATTATTCACGATTCGGTTGGCGGCAGTTTGGACCAGCTTCCGGTCTTGATGGGCGATGGTGTTGCCTTCTTGATTAATTATATAAGCAGCCCCTGCATCGCCGGTATAGACCCGGTCTGTGATTTCCGAGAGCAGGAGCCCGTCAAAGCTCAGAACCACAACGCCAACGATCCGCGTACCTGCTACACCGCCAGACCAAAGAGGGGCAGCGACCTGGATCGTTAATTCACCTGTTTTTTCATCAATGGCTGGATCTGCAACAAAAGCTTCACCTTTTATCGCAGCTTGAAAAAAATCTTTGCCGGCCACATTGAGCGATGGATGGGTATCTACAGCGCCGCCGGGACTGGCGGTATAGATGTCCTTTAATTGGTAAGTCTCTTTACGCTCACGATAGATTGCGTTTTTATCCACTTGGGGGGTTTCCGGGTTGGCAAGTCTTGCCATGCAGCCCATGTCCATGGCGATGGTTTTATAGACCTTCATTTCCGCTTCGATTTGGCCGGCGGAAGCTGATGCCAGTTCCGCCAGGGTGGTTTCCAATGCGTCCAATGTGCTGCGATAACTCAGGAAGGCGCTGATCCCTCCGATCAGGATGGCAACGATGGCAATGGATGCCGCCATACTGATCAAAATCTTTGTTTTAATGCTTTTCACAATACCCACACTCCCTACGATGATGTTTTGTTGAACTTAAGCTGTGTTGTCTGCGATCGATCAGGATGTTGACCGCGTCTGTTTCAGTGACACCTCCTTGCCATGAAATGGGCCGATAAGTCTTTTATCGTCGATTTCCGTCTCAAATTTAGTTTTCAGTCCATCCTGGAATAAAAAAAATAATAATTATTCTGCACTTTCATCGGGTATAATAGGAATCAGAACCATGAACAAAGTTGGTATCAGAACCGGAAGGATCACTGTATGGAAACACAAATCCATTATTTTATACAGTATTTAACCATTGAACGGGGCTTGTCCGAAAACACCGGTAAAAGCTATCGGAATGACTTGATGCAGTTTCTCCTATTTCTCGAGGGCTTGGAGGAACCCGGCGGCGACACCGCCGCCGATCGGATCCGCAGCTGGCAGGATGTGACCCGTTATCATATTTCCGCATTTATCCATAAGATCAAAAAGGACGGAGCCTGTGCTGCAACCATCGCCAGGAAAATGACCAGCCTGAGGGTATTCTTCCGTTACCTGAGCCGCGAGAAAGTCACGTTGACCGACCCCGGCATCGACTTGGAAGCCCCCAAGATGCCTTTTCATCTTCCGAAAGCCTTGTCTCAAGAGGAGATGGCCCGGCTTCTGGACTCCCTGGATCCGCCGGTCAATGCCGCCGGTTTCCGGGATTTAGCCATGATGGAGCTGCTTTACGCTGCCGGCCTTCGCGTTTCGGAATTGCTGTCTCTGACCTTGGGCGATGTGGACCTTTCTTTGGGTTACGTAAGATGTTTCGGAAAAGGCGGCAAGGAAAGGATCATCCCCATCGGCGCCCGTTCCGTGGAAACGCTGAGCAATTACCTGACGGCGGCAAGGCCTCAGTGGGTGACCCATTTGAGGGAAAGAAGCCTTTTCATCAATCAGAGGGGGAAACCTTTGACCCGGCAGTGGTTTTGGCAGATGCTGAAAAAGCGGGCAGAACGTGCAGGGATCCAAGCTCATGTTTCACCCCATACCTTTCGGCATTCCTTCGCCACGCATCTCTTAGTGGGCGGCGCCGATCTGAGATCCGTCCAGGAGCTGCTAGGCCATGCGGATGTATCCACCACACAGATCTATACCCATTTGACCGACCAGCGGCTGAAGGAGGTCTACAACAAGACCCATCCAAGGGCTTAAGAAGCCCATTGAATCATGAAATGCAAGGAGCTGAAGCGATGAAAACCATATTGATCATTTTGGACAGCTGCGGCGTTGGCGCGCTGCCGGATGCTGGCCTTTATGATGTGGAGCCAGGAAATACCTTGGGGAATCTGTCAAGAGCCCGAGGCGGCCTTCATGTGCCCCTGCTTGAGTCCATGGGCATTGGAAAGATCATCCCTGTCCAAGGGGTTTCGGATCAGGTGAAGGCCATTGGCGCCTATGGTAAGATGGCGTCCCTGACCTACGGAAAAGATACCACGGCAGGCCACTGGGAAATGGCTGGCGTATTGCTGGAACGGCCGTTTCCCACCTTTCCTGAGGGATTCCCGCCGTCATTTGTCCGTGCCTTCGAACAAGCCATCGGCAGAGGAACTTTGGGCAATGTGGTTGCCTCAGGCACTGCGATCATCGAAACCTTGGGCCAAGAACATCTCGAAACCGGATTTCCGATCATTTACACCTCGGCGGACAGTGTTTTCCAAATTGCCGCCCATGAAGACATCGTGCCGCTGCAGACTCTGTATGACTGGTGCCGGACGGCACGTGAAATGCTTCAGGGGGAGCTGGGGGTGGGCCGTGTGATCGCCCGTCCGTTTATGGGTCAGCCCGGAAGCTTCCAACGGTCCGCCCATCGTCATGATTTTTCTCTCGACCCGATCAAACCGACCATTTTAGACCGGATGGCTTCGGCCGGCCGGCAGGTGATTGCCGTCGGAAAGATCAAAGACATCTTTAACAACAAAGGCATCACATCCAGCAAGCCTTCGGTTTCCAATGCGGATGGGATCCAAAAGACTTTGGAGGCGATGGATGCTTTGAAGGATGGTCTGATTTTTGTGAATTTAGTTGACTTTGACATGCTGTACGGGCACCGCAACAATCCCCAGGGATATGGCGATGCGCTTGAAGAAGCAGACCGGCTCCTTGTGCCTCTGGTCAAGCGCTGTTTTGATGAGGACTTCATGCTGATCATCTCCGCCGATCATGGCAACGATCCCACCACCGCCGACACCGACCACAACCGGGAATACGTCCCTCTGCTGGTTTGCGGTAAAGCGGTCAAAGCAGATCAGAATCTGGGTGTTCGCAGCTCCTTTGCGGATGTGGCCGCAACCTTGGCCCAGCGGCATTCAATTGATTATGACGGCCCCGGCACGGGTTTTTATCATGAAATCACTTTGTGACTTTGCAGCGAGGCAAGTTTCAAGTATAATATCTAGCATGATGAAGGGTGGAGGTGTGCCATGCGTCAAATCACGGCTCCTGAAATAACGAAGGCAGTCAAAACCTTATTTTTGGAAGCAAATTATCAAATTGGATCCGATGTTTCAGCCGCACTCGAGAAAATGTGCCTGGCGGAAGACAGTGCCATTGGAAAGGAAGTCCTGGGACAGATCATCGAAAACAACCGGATCGCGGCGGACGAAAAGCTGCCGATTTGCCAGGATACCGGAATGGCGGTCCTTTTTATTGAAATAGGACAAAATCTGCAGATTTCCGGCGGTGATTTGGAAGACGCAGTCCAGGAGGGGGTTCGGAGAGCCTATACCGAAGGCTATCTGCGAAAATCAGTGGTCAAGGATCCCTTGTTTGACCGGACCAACACCGGAGACAACACGCCGGCTGTGATTTATACCCGGATCGTCCCGGGTGACAAGATGAAGATCATGGGGACCGCCAAGGGCTTCGGCAGCGAAAATATGAGCCGCTGCAAGGCCTTGACGCCATCGGAAGGCGTGGAAGGCTTCAAACGGTTCGTCCTTGAAACCGTCCGGCTGGCTGGACCCAATCCATGTCCGCCCATTGTGGTGGGCATCGGCGTGGGCGGCACGCTGGACAAAGCGGCTCAGCTGGCTAAATGGGCGACGATCCGCCGGATCGGAACACCGCATCCGAAAGCCCAGTATGCTGAGCTTGAAAATGAGCTTCTGGAACAGATCAACCACTTAGGGATCGGACCGGCAGGACTGGGCGGCTTATGCACCAGTCTGGCAGTCCACATCGAGTATTATCCGGGGCACATCGCCGGCATTCCTGTGGTGGTCAACATCTGCTGCCATGCTGCCCGGCATAAGGAGATCATTCTGTAGCCGTCCGCGACAGTGAAATATAAGAACGTATGATCGGGGTGGAATGACCTGTGTTTGAAAACCAAGACATTAAAAGAATCGATCTTCCTCTGACGGCAGAGACCGTCCGCGGACTTCGGGCCGGTGACCGGGTGCGCCTCTACGGAAAGCTTTACACGGCCAGGGACGCTGCCCACAAGCGTCTGGCGGAGCTTCTTCAGAAAGGCCAGCCGCTGCCAGTGGATCTGCAGGACCAGACCCTTTACTATGTCGGACCTTCACCCGCCAAGCCCGGTTATGTGATTGGATCGGCAGGTCCGACCAGCAGCTATCGAATGGATCCTCTGACCGTTCCTTTACTGAAACTTGGGCTCAAGGGCATGATCGGCAAAGGCGTGCGGTCTCATGAAGTGATCGACGCCATGAAGCAGTATGGCGCGGTCTATTTTTGTGCCGTCGGCGGCGCAGCCGCTCTCATCGCCCGGTCCATCATAAAGTCCGAGCTTGTGGCTTATGAGGATCTGGGACCTGAAGCGATCTATTGTCTGACTGTGGAAGATTTTCCGGCGATCGTTGCCATCGATGCGCAAGGAAATGATTTATATCAAACCGGTCCTGAGGACTGGCGAAGAGGGAGAGAATAACATGAATTACGGTGAAGAAGCTTTAATACTCCACAAAAAATTCCGAGGAAAGCTGGAGATCCGCAGCAAAGTGCCGGTTAAAAACCAACAGGATCTTTCCATCGCGTATACGCCGGGGGTCGCGGAGCCTTGCCTGCAGATTGCCGCAGACAAAATGGCAGTCTATGATTATACCATCAAATCCAACTACGTCGCCATCGTCTCCGATGGCACGGCCGTTCTTGGCTTGGGGGATATCGGTCCCGAAGCCGCTATGCCGGTCATGGAAGGAAAATGCATTCTGTTCAAGGCCTTTGGCGGGGTGGATGCCATTCCATTGTGCGTGGATACCAAAGATCCCGATGAAATCGTGAAATTAGTGACCCAGCTGGCGCCTTCCTTCGGCGGCATCAACCTGGAGGACATCAGCGGGCCTCGCTGCTTTGAAATCGAACGCCGGCTCAAAGAGAAGCTGAACATCCCCGTGTTCCATGATGACCAGCACGGAACTGCCGTCGTGGTGCTGGCCGGACTGATCAACGCCTTAAAAATCGTCGGCAAACGCTTCGAGGAAATCAAGGTGGTGGTCAACGGCGCCGGCGCCGCCGGCATCAGTGTGACGCGCTTATTGAAGAGCGCCGGGGCCGCCGATGTGATCCTCTGCGATACCAAAGGCGCCATTTATCGGGGAAGACCGATCGGGATGAATTCGGAAAAAGAGCGGATCGCCTCCGAAACCAATCAGTTCAATCAAAGCGGCACACTGGCCGAAGTTCTTCAAGGGGCGGATGTGTTTATCGGCGTCTCCAGCGCAGGAGCCGTGGATGAAGCCATGATCCGATCGATGAAAGCAAAATCCATCATCTTTGCCATGGCCAATCCGGTTCCTGAAATCTATCCCGAAGAGGCACTGGCCGCCGGCGCGGCGGTGGTGGGAACCGGCCGTTCCGATTTCCCGAACCAGGTCAACAACGTGTTGGCATTCCCCGGTATATTCCGGGGCGCTTTGGATGTGATGGCAACCGACATTAATGAGGAAATGAAGAAGGCCGCAGCCTTTGCCATTGCCGGGATGATTTCTGATGAGAAACTCAACCCGGGCTGCGTGATCCCCAAGGCTTTTGACTTAAATGTAGGCCCCCGTGTCGCCGCCGCCGTTGCCCAGGCTGCTGTAGCTTCGGGCATTGCCCGCCGCCCGCTTACCTACGACCAGGAGCTGGAGCAGGCCGCCAAAATGATGGGACGGCAGAACTGATTCAGGTAAATACGAGTCGCAGGAAATCTAACGGTACCATTGAGGCGCTGCAGGGATTGTGAATCAACACAATTCCCGCAGCGCCTCTGATATCTTTAATCGGTGATCTACAATGAACAGGCTAAAGAATGATGCATGGATGACGATTATTCATACATATCAAATATAGCGCGAACCCTTCGTTATTCTTTCAATAGACGGCCGAGGAGAGAGATTTATGTACCAATGCGTCATCCATTTCACGGTGATCAGCGAAACCGAACACATGGAGGCCCTTTTGCGAAAGGTGCCGGCCTTTGAACGGTTTACCCATTGTTTTCAAACGGTTGCCCCCCCTATCGAAGCAGGATTCGGCGCATGCGACGTGCTCATCATCGCACACGCCTTGGCCAGGTCGTCGTTGAAAGAACTTGCCCGACAGAAACGGCCGGGACAGACCTTCGTATACTGTGTCCATCCAGGAAACTTGGCGAATCTTCAATCCGAGGATCTCCAATTCTTTGACGATCTATGGATGCTTCCGCTTCAGCAGGAAACCGCAGGATTTTTCTTAACCAAGCTATTAAAACAAATAAAACTGGAAAAAGATCTCGATTTGTATCGCAAGTATCTGGAAGGGGTCATCGAGAGCCTGCCGGATATGGTATGGTTCAAGGACCTGGAGGGCACCCATTTAATGGTTAATGAAGCCTTCTGCCAAGCAGTTGGAAAAAGCAAGGCAGATGTCCAGGGGGAAAATCATTACTCTATCTGGGACATAACCCTCGAAGAATACAATCAGGGTGAGTATGTCTGCCTGGATACCGATCAAATCGTTTTAAGTGCGAAAAAAACCTGCTTGTTCCATGAAAAAGTTAAATGTAAAGATGGCATGCGTCAGCTGATCACCTATAAATCGCCGATCCTCAACCACCAAGAAGAACCCATGGGGACTGTGGGCATCGCACGGAATGTGACCGATATACTCAATATGAAGGAAGAGTTTGAAATCGTCCTGGAGCATCTGCCTTTCGCCCTGCTGTTCTACGGAAATAACGGCAGAATCCTCAGCGTTAATACGATATTTGAAGAACGCTTCGAGACCAGCCGCCTGGATATCATCGGCCGCCTGTACGATCATTGGATCGAGTCCATTTTTGTGGATTTCAAAGGCAATGGTCCAGAGGAACAATACCTCCTGTTAAAAAAGGATGAAAAAAATCATAATATCATTAAAGTTAACAAAAACCCCGTCTACGACGTTTTTAATCATATCACAGGATATTTCTGCATCTTTTCTGATATTACGTCTGAACTTACATTGCATGAAACCCTGGTGCGAAGAGCCAACACAGACTATCTCACGGGCTTATACAATCGGCGCTGTCTGTATGAGACAAGAGACGAGATCCGCCGTAATGATTCCCTTTGCCTTCTCTATATCGATTTGGATGATTTCAAAATCATCAACGACCGGTTTGGACACCAGGAGGGGGACCAGGTTCTTGTGGTGATCGCAAGGAGTCTTCTCAAATTGTTTCCGGACCAAAAAGTCTTTCGGCTGGGCGGAGATGAGTTTCTTGTCCTGATGACTCAAGATAAGGACATTTCCGAGATTCAATGTCTTGCCTTGGAATTTTTAAAACATATCGAAAATCTAAGAATAGCTTACGGCGAAGACATCAAGCTTTCGGCCAGCATCGGCATTGCCGTGGAGGGAGAAGGTCCCGTCGATCTTGAGGAACTGCTGAAGCGGGGGGATGCGGCCCTATACAAAGCAAAGCAGAATGGTAAAAATCAATATTGCGTCTGGGAACAGGATATGTTTCAATAATCGATCCGATGGGATCCTTGGAAGACCATTCAGGAACCCATGAACAAAAAGCAGGGGGCGCGCCCAAGCGTTTGCCCCCTGCTTTTATATGAAAAACATGATGGTCCGGAATGGAATGATGCTATTTTCTCAATACGGCCTGAGCTGCAGCCAGACGCGCAATGGGTACGCGGAAGGGAGAACAGCTGACCACTGTCAGGTTGATGCGGTGGCAAAATTCAACGGATGACGGATTGCCGCCATGTTCACCGCAGATGCCCATTTTAAGTTCGGGTTTCTTGGCTCGGCTCTGTTGTACCGCAATTTGCATCAGCTGACCAACGCCCTGCTGGTCCAAAACCGCGAAGGGATTTTCCTTGAGGATCTTCTGATCAAGATAGTTGTTCATGAATTTACCTTCGGCGTCATCACGGCTGAAGCCCAAGGTGGTTTGAGTCAGGTCATTGGTGCCGAAGGAGAAGAAATCGGACTCCTCTACAATATCCCCGGACATCAGACAGGCGCGGGGCAGCTCGAGCATGGTGCCGACGGTATATTCGATGGCAACACCGGTTTCGGCCATGACCTTGTCCGCCTCTTCCGTGACGACCCTGCGCAGGATCGAGAGCTCGCCACGGTCAATGATGAGAGGAATCTCCACTTCGGGCACGGGATGGAAGCCTTCTTTCAGCAAACGTGCCGAAGCAAGGAAAATAGCTTTGGCCTGCATACGGTAAATTTCAGGATAAAGGATGCCGAGACGGCAGCCGCGGGTTCCCAGCATAGGATTGGCTTCGTGGAGAGAACGGACGGTGACCAGCAGCTTTTCGATTTCGGCTTGCCTTTCCGGAGACTGATTGAGACATTTCAAGGTGTTCAGCTCAATGGCCAGAGATTCGGAATTGGGCAGGAATTCATGAAGCGGGGGATCGAGAAGCCGGATGGTTACGGCCAGGCCGTCCATGGCTTTCAGGATGCCGTAAAAGTCACCTTCCTGAATGGGGAGCAAACGGTCCAGCGCATGAATGCGGGCTTCCAGGGAATCCGCCATAATCATATCCTGGACAATGGGCAGGCGGTCCTGAGCCATGAACATATGTTCGGTACGGCAGAGTCCGATGCCTTCAGCACCCATTTCCCGGGCTTTTTTCGCATCGAAGGGCGTGTCGGCGTTGGCATGGACTTCAAGAGTGCGGATGCCGTCCGCCCAGGACAGGAAGACTTGAAATGCATCACTAAGGACTGGGTCGATCAAAGGGACCTGGCCTTTGGCGACGCGGCCGGTGCTGCCGTCCAGGGAGATGAAGTCGTCTTCACACAATACCATGTCACCCACGGTGATGGTTTTGTTGACCACATCCACATTCAATGCATCGCAGCCGCAAACGCAGCATTTGCCCATGCCGCGGGCTACAACGGCAGCGTGGCTAGTCATGCCGCCGCGGCTGGTCAGAATGCCTTGGGCCGCCACAATGCCATGGATGTCGTCCGGGGTGGTTTCGGGACGGACCAGGATTACTTTTTCGCCATTGCTGCCCCGGCGGTCTGCCTCGTTGGCGCTGAAAACGATGTGGCCGCTGGCGGCACCGGGAGAAGCCGGCAGACCGGTTGCTAAAACATCCAGTTTGACCTTCGGATCGATCTGGCGGTGCAGCAACTGATCCAGAGAAGAGGGATCCACTCTCATAATCGCTTCTTCCTTGGTGATCAAGCCTTCATTGACCATATCCACAGCAACCTGAATGGCGGCCTGGGCGGTCCGTTTGCCGGTCCGTGTCTGGAGCATATAAAGGCGGTTGTTCTGGATCGTGAACTCGATGTCCTGCATATCGCGGTAATGGTTTTCCAGAATATCGCAAATGCTTGTAAACTGGGTATAAACCTCACGAGAATCTTTTTCCAGTTTGGAGATAGGCAGCGGCGTACGGATACCGGCCACCACATCCTCGCCCTGGGCATTCATCAGATATTCTCCGTACAGCTTTTTTTCCCCGGTGGAGGGGTTCCGGGTGAAGGCCACGCCGGTACCGGAATCATCGCCCATATTGCCGAAAACCATGCACTGGACGTTGACGGCCGTGCCCAGATCTTCTGAGATCCGATTCAGCTTCCGGTAAACTTCCGCACGGGGGTTGTACCAGGATGCAAATACCGCTTCGATCGAACGGAGGAGCTGGTCCTCGGGTTTCGTTGGAAAATCTTCGCCGGTTTCACGACGTACGATGGCTTTGTATTCTGCAATGAGCTTGCGGAGGGAATCTGCATCCAGATCCTTGTCATCCTTGACGCTCTGCAGTTTTTTCTGGTTTTCCAAAGCCAGTTCGAAATGAAAATGTTCAACGCCCATTACCACGTCGCCGAACATTTGGATGAACCGGCGGTAGCTGTCCAATGAAAAACGGGGATTTCCGGTGATTTTGATCAGCCCTTCAACGGTTTCGTCATTGAGTCCAAGATTCAGGATCGTGTCCATCATGCCAGGCATGGAGACGGGTGCGCCGGATCGTACGGAGACCAGCAGAGGATCGTTGACGTCGCCGAATTTTTTACCGATTTTTTCTTCAACGGTTTTCAGATTCTCCCACAGCTGCTTTTCCATGCCTTCGGGAAACTTTTTGCCTGCTTTGAAATATTCCTTGCAGGTTTCGGTCGTTAACGTCAATCCGGGAGGGACAGGCAATCCGATGTTGGTCATCTCGGCCAGATTGGCGCCTTTGCCGCCCAGCAGCATTTTCATATTGGCCTTTCCTTCATGAAAAAGATACACGAATTTTTTCTCAGTCACTACTCAACACTCCTCTGCATGATTTGCATAATTTTACCCGCGGTTTCTTCCATGGCTTTATTTGAAATATCAATGATAGGACAACCGATCTTTTTCATGACGCTTTCCGCGAAATCGATTTCCGTCAGAATACGCTCAAGATTGGCGTAATTGGCATCCGATTGCAAGCCCATTTCCCGCAGCCGGTTGGCGCGGATCGAATGGAGGACCTCAGGCTGGATCGTCAGGCCGATCACTTTGAATCGCGGCAGATGGAACAATTCTTCTGGAACCGGTGTTTCCGGGACCAAGGGGATGTTGGCGGCTTTGATGGCATGGTAGGCCAAATACATACAAAGCGGGGTTTTTGAGGTGCGGGAGATCCCGATCAGCACCACATCGGCCTCCTTGATGCCCCGTGCGTCTTTCCCGTCATCATAACGGATCGCAAATTCGATGGATTCGACCCGGCGATGATAGGCATTGTCGATCTGATGGGTCAGTCCGGGTTTGAGTCGGGGATCCAGATGAAGCAAATCAGCTATTTGTTGGACATAGGGCCCCAGAATATCCATCGTGGGGATTCCGCTGAGATCGCACTGATCTCTTGTGAAGGCCCGGAGCTCCGGAGAAACGAGGGTGTGGGCCACCAGACCCAGTTCAGTCGCTTTTTTTTGCTTTTTGAACTCATCGAGGGCCTGAATCACTGCAGATTCATCCCGTACAAAAGGGAAACGGCGGATTTCCAGATCAGGCACGGCAAATTGACTGACTGCGGCCTGGACAACCTTGGCGCCGGTTTCGCCGATTGAGTCTGATAAGACATAAATCAGCATGACAAGTCTCCTTTGTTGCTTATTATGATCCAAGTTTGACGAAAGCTTTGACGATGGTGGTTTTCGTGATGCGTCCGACCACTTCCATTGGGCTGCCGGGTTGATCATCCTGGCGACGAACCACCGGAAGGCTGTCGATTTGGTGGTCCTGAAGCTTCTGTGCCGCCGAAAGAAGGGTCTCGTCCGGAGAACAGGTGATCAGATTGGGCATCCGCGTCATGATCATGGAGATTGGGATCGAACGGATCTCCCCCTGGCTGATCGATACTTTCAGCAAATCTTTCCTGGAAATGATGCCGCACAATGCGCCGGCATCATCCGTAATGAATAGGCTTCCCACGTCCCGCATAAAAATTTCAACGATCGCGTCATACACAGAGAGCGCCCCGTTGATGATGATCGGTATTCCCATCCAATCTTGTACGATCAATGAGGTAAGGAGATGGGTCATACGGTCGGGCATGCCGCCGCCGTCATAATAATACCCGACTCTCGGTTTGGCGCCTAAAATCCCGGTTCGTGTTAAAAAGGTGAAATCAGGACGAAGCGTTGCACGCGTCAGGCCCAGGCTTACAGCGATCTCGTCCCCGGTGATGGGGCCTTTTTGGTGTACAATCGAAAGGATTTGCTCCTGCCGTTTCGTCAGAATAATGAGGCTCACCTCCAATAGTCCAGCTTAGATGACAACCCGATGCGAAATAGAGTATCACATTTGCTCAAATTAGCATAATAATGTTATACTATAATCACGTTGGTTTGTCCAGTCTAAAATAACGCAAAATGCGTCTTCCTCAGGTATACATCAAAGTGCCGTGGATGATATAATTTAAACATCCATCGTATTCTAATGAATCTTTAATTTACGCTTAAAGCCTTTGTAACGTGAACGGTTTATGATAAGGATGTCACAAAGCAAAACGCTTTAAGGAGGATTTATATGAATTATACCGTCGAAGATCTAGAATTTCTCAAAAAAAGAGCGGATATCACCTATGATGAGGCCATGGAGCTTTTAAAAAAACACAACGGTGACGCCGTGCTGGCCATCATCGATTTGGAGAAGCAAGGGAAGCTTCGCCCGGACAACAGGGGCGCTTCCGAGAAAAAAGGCAGTGTCCGGGAACGCGGGAAGCTCTCCAGGCTTTTCCGCAAGCTCATGGCACACCGGCTTGTGATTAAAAAGGGAGACATGATCATTGCCAATGTATCCTGGCTTTTCGTGATCATCTCCATCCTTACCGCACCGTGGCTGGTCGCCTTCACCTTTATTGCGACCATGGTTCTTGGCTACAAATATAGCCGGACGGTCAACTGGGCGATGACCGGGGATGAAATCAAGGCCTTTGGCACGAAAGCCGCAGCGGGTTTCAAAGACATGACCAGCAAAGTGTTCGACGAGGAGCCGCCAAAATCGCAACGAGCCCGCGAGGCGGAACCCGCTTCCCAAGAGACCGCAGCTGAATCGAGGGACAACGAAACCGCCCAGCCCCAAAAGGAGACTTCGGAGATCATCATCGAATAACCCATGGCGACGAGGAGAGCAACCATGACAAAGATCCTGCTGGTAGAGGATGAATCGAAAATTGCCCGATTCCTGGAGCTGGAGCTGGCCTATGAGGGATATGAAGTCATCGTGGCCGCCGATGGCCGGACAGGCTTGGAAAAAGCCCTTTCCGGTGAAGCGGATCTGGTGGTCCTGGATCTGATGCTTCCTCAGCTCAGCGGAATCGAGGTTTGCCGGCGTCTCCGCCAGACCTCGGATCTTCCGGTCATCATGCTGACCGCGAAGGATGACGTCTGTGACAAGGTGAACGGCCTGGATACCGGTGCGGATGATTATATGACCAAACCCTTCGCCATCGAGGAGCTGCTGGCCAGGATCCGGAACATTCTGCAGCGCCGGCTCAAGCAACGCAATACCCCATTGACCTCCGAGCCGCTCAGGCTCGGGGGTTTGGCAATGGATATCGATGCCCATACCGTCCATTTCAACAGAAATGAGATCAGTTTGACCAAAAGGGAGTTCGATTTACTGGAGTATTTGATGCGGCACCAGAATATCGTAGTCACCCGTGACAAGCTGCTGGACCAGGTCTGGGGCTATGATTATGCCGGCGATACCAATGTGGTGGATGTGTATATACGTTATCTGCGATCGAAAATCGATGACCCTTTCAACGTTTCCCTGATCCATACCGTCCGGGGCGTGGGGTATGTCATGCGCTATGAATAAAAAGAGCATCCCGGAAAAACGCTCCGGTACAGTGGAGACATCGGTTTTGTCCGTCAATCGGCTCAGCGACCGGGTCAACAGATCCTTCAACCATTTACTGAGCAACCTCAGGCTTTCCATCAGTCTGAGGATCACCATCAACTATTGGCGCATGCTGCTTAAATCGGCCATCATCCTATGGCTGATTTTTTCCTGTATATTTATTGGTGCGGTCTGGATCGATGCACAGCAGCAGGCGGAACAGGAAACGGCGCAGCTGAAAACGGTCCTGGAAACGGAGGCGCCCTACAGCCCTCTGCAGCCTGCGGAACGTATGAGGATCAGGATTCTGGACCCCATAGGGCAATCCTTTTATTCAAACTGGTATACCGATGAGAGGATGGCAGGTTTTTGGCCCTTGCGGGATCCCTGGCCGGTTTGGATCGACTGGCGCAGCCGTTTTGCCAGCCTCCAGACCAGCCGGACGCTGGCGATCGGTTCGGACCGCTGGACGCTGATCTTTTCGTATGATCTATCCCAGCGGATTCGTTACTACCTTTTCGCAATCCTCGGACTCATGGCGGTCGACATGTTCCGAATGACCTATTTTCTTTTGAGGAGCAAGACACTGAATCAATCGGTTCTTCAGCCGATTGAAGAAATTGCCGAAATCTCCAGAAAAATAACAGCGGAAAGTCTGAATCAACGAATCAACATTCATGGCACCCAAAATGAGCTGAAGGATCTGGCCCAAGTGATCAACGGCCTGCTTGACCGCCTGGAATCCGCCTATAACAGCCAGAAGCAATTTGTTTCTGACGCTTCCCATGAACTCAGGACCCCCATCGCGGTCATCCAAGGATATGCCAGCTTGCTGGAGCGATGGGGCAAGAGCGATCCGGAGGTGATGGAGGAGTCCCTGTCCGCCATCGTCAATGAAGCGTCGAATATGCAGAAACTCGTTGAAAATCTGCTGTTCCTGGCCCGCCATGACAAACAATCCTGGAAGCTTTCCGTCGAACCCGTCCTGGCGCGGGACCTGGTCGAAGAGATCGCCAAAGACACAGAGGTCATTGCGGTGCATCATCTCGTGAAAAGCGGTCCGATGGAAGAAAGCCTTGTTCAAGCGGATAAAAATGCTTTGAAACAGGCTTTGCGGATCTTTGCGGACAATAGTATGAAATATACGCCCGAAGGCGGACAAATCGGCTTTTCCTGCACCCGTGAGGGCGAATGGGCTGTTCTGACCGTTTGGGATACGGGGCAAGGCATCGGAAAAGAAGAGCTGGGGAAGATCTTTGACCGCTTTTATCGCGCGGACCAAGCAAGAAACAGCAGCGGAAACAACCAAAGCTATGGTTTGGGACTGTCGATTGCGAGGATCATCGTCTCAGCCCACGGCGGCAAGATCCGGGTTCGTTCCACGCCCGGATGCGGTTCAGAGTTTTCGATCCTGCTGAAGCGCGAACAGGGATAAAACCGGAAGGGAGGCCAACCCCTATGACGACATTGCCGATCATTGCGCTGCTCTATGATTTTGACCGCACACTGTCTCCGAAGGATATGCAGGAAGACAGCTTTATTCCCAGCATCGGCATGCCTTCCGCCCAATTCTGGCATGAATCCAACGGCATGGCGGAAGCGCATCATATGGACAAAGTACTGGCATACATGTACCTGATGCTAAAAAAATCCAAAGAGAAAGGACGTTCCATCCGCCGTGAAGCCTTTCAGGAATACGGTCGTTCCGTCGAGCTTTTCCCGGGCGTTCCCCAGTGGTTTGACCGCATCAATGAATATGGCGCTTGCCAAGGCTATCAGATCCATCACTATATCATTTCCTCCGGTTTGATGGAAATCATTGAAGGAACGGAAATCGCCCGCTTTTTTAAAGCCATTTTTGCTTCCGCGTATTATTACGATGAAACAGGCGCCGCGCAGTGGCCGGCCCTGGCGGTCAATTACACCTCCAAAACACAATACCTGTTCCGCATCAACAAAGGGATCCTGGATGTCAACCGGGATGAGGAAGTCAACACCCACATGCCGGACAGCATTCGTCCGGTGACGTTTCCCCGCATGATCTATCTTGGGGATGGATTCACCGACGTTCCCTGCATGAAGCTGGTCCGTGAAAACGGCGGTCATTCCATCGCCGTCTATCAGGGACAGACCAATGAGAGCATTGCCGCTCTGATGAAGGATGACCGGGTGGATTGTGTTTTCCCCGCAGATTACCGGACGGGCAGCGCATTGGATCAGTACGTTCACCATGTCATCGACAAAATCACAGCCAATGACAGGATCCAGAAGATCTATCTTGAACAGAAAGAAGCCATTTCCGCAGTAAAATTATAGCTTAGAAATCAGGTGAATCGTGAAGGCACCCATCAACCGGAGCCATCCGCATTGGCCGGCGGCTTGTCAGATGGCCATGACCCTGGGATACGCCCCCGTTTTCATTCAACGAGGCGACGCATCTTCCGATGCATGGCGCCTCTTTTGGCGTTCGGTCCAAGCCCATCCGGTCCAGGGCCTGGTTCGGGGCTGGCTGGCGCTGGAGATCTACTGGGAATGCGTTTGCTATATCCAATATATCCTTCACCAGGCCGAAGCTTTGCGCAATCCGGAGAACCGTGAACTGGTGGATCAGATCGTCGCCCACTGCATGGAGGACCTTTCCGCCAATGCACGCGGGGGGTGGGGTGAATTGTCCGGCCTTGCCGTCCAGAAGCTGCGCCACATCGTATTTTACGAGGACGTGAAGGAATACGCCGCAGTCTTTGATGACGACTCCGCCGGCGATGATCCGGAAGAACCCGAAACAATTGAATGAACGGCTATGGACGGCGTTATGGCAATCGAATAGATTGATACTTGCCGCTATGCGTATCGAGTGATAAAATATATAGAATAGATAGAACCTCATCTCCTTTTGAGGTGGGGTAGAGGTTGCGGCGAACATCAGTAGCTTCCGGGAGTCGGCAGATGTTGATCGGGAGCAAAAGGGGACACCGCCGAAGCATAGGCCTTGCACAAGCCCATGCTGGGTCTGTATTCAACAAATGCAGAACTGTCACCGTCCATCGGTGGAGCACTATCTCACGATAAGCCGGATGACCTGCCGGTGTGAATGACAACTCAAACGCAAAGGAGAATCCGAATGAAGCTTCATGGCACCATGGCAATCAACGAAAAAGGACATCTGACGATCGGCGGCTGCGATACGACCGCTTTAGCCGAAGAATTCGGCACGCCGCTCTACATCATTGACGAAGAACTCTTGCGCAGCACCTGCCGCGCCTTTCATAAGGCCTACATCGAGGGATATCCTGGCGCAGAGGTGGTCTATGCCAGCAAGGCATTCATGACCATGGCGATGGCGCGGATCATCGCTCAGGAGGACCTGGGCATTGACGCAGTTTCCCAAGGCGAGCTCTATACCGCCCTGAAGGCCGGCGTGGATCCTTCAAGGATCATCTTTCATGGCAACAACAAATCTCAAGCTGAGCTCCGATATGCGCTGGAAAATCAGATCAGCCGCTTTATTGTGGATAACCTGCATGAGCTGGAGGTGCTGGATCAGCTTGCCGGCTCCATGGGCATGTGTCCGAAGATCCTATTCAGGATCCAGCCGGGAATAGAAGCCCACACCCATGAATATATCCAGACGGGGAAGATCGATTCAAAATTCGGCCTTAGCATCGCCACCGGGCAGGCCATGGAAGCGGCCAAGGCCGCCCTGCAAAAAGAGCATGTTGAACTGGTTGGCATGCATTGCCATATCGGCTCTCAGATTTTTGAGATCGAATCCTTCCGGCAGGCATCCCGGATCATGGCGCATTTCCTCAAGGAGGTCCAAAGAGAAACCGGAAAGATCCTGGAGGAGCTCAATATGGGCGGCGGCTTCGGGATTTATTACCGGGAAGGCGATTCACCGGCCCCCGTCAGCGACTTTGCCGAAATGACTTTTGAGACGCTGGCGGAGGAATTCCGCTTCCTTGATTTTCCCATGCCGAAACGTCTGACGGTTGAACCCGGCCGATCCATCATCGGCCCTGCCGGCAGCACCTTATATACGGTCGGCTCCGTTAAAACCATTCCCTGCGTCCGCACCTACGTCGCCATTGACGGCGGTATGGCCGACAATCCAAGGCCAGCCCTTTATCAGGCAAAATACGAAATGGCACTGGCCAACAAAATGGATGTCCCCAACCAGATCGTTGCATCGGTTACCGGAAAATGCTGCGAATCCGGCGATATGCTGATCTGGGATGCTTCCATGCCGTGGGTGCAGCCCGGCGATTTGCTTCTGGTGTCCTGTACAGGAGCCTATAACTATTCCATGTCCAGCAACTACAACCGGCTTCTCAAGCCGGCGGTGGTTCTGGTCAAAGACGGCAAAGCCGATGTGATCGTTAAAAGAGAAACCTTTGAAGACCTGGTCCGTAACGACATCATACCGGACCGGCTCAAATAAGTCAGATTAAGGGGTAAATCCATGTCTTTTCTAATCGATAAACTGCTGGTCCTGAGTGTGGTCCTGGTCTCTTTAACCACCCATGAATTCTGTCATGGATTGGTGGCCTTAAGCCTCGGAGACAAAACGGCCAAGCTTCAGGGCCGCCTTTCTTTAAACCCGATCAAGCATGTTGATCCGGTGGGGCTGCTGATGCTGATGGTCGCCAATTTCGGCTGGGCAAAACCGGTTCCGGTGGACCCCCGAAATTTCAGAAAAACAGATTTGGCCACGGGAATGCTTTTAACCGCCTTAGCCGGTCCCATGGCCAATGTTTTGCTGGTTTTTATCGGGGTTATGGCCGTTTCGGCCATTCCGTCGCTCTACCTCCAGAGCCATGACGTGTTGTGGACCTTTCTGAGTTACTTTATTGTGATCAATGCGAACCTGGCATTTTTCAACCTGCTGCCAGTACCGCCTCTGGACGGCTCAAAAATACTCTTTGGAATTTTACCTAAGCGTTTTTACGGCATTTTATATGTCATGGAACGTTACAGCGCGATCCTGCTGCTGCTCCTGATCGTTTCAGGCGGGGTCCGGTATATCATCCAGCCGTTGTCCCAAGGGATCATTTCCGCATTTTTTGACCTGGCGGGAATCATCTTCAAAACATATTAGGAGGAACCATTATGCCCATCCAAGAAGCGAAGTACCAGGGAACCATATTAAGCGGCATGCGTCCTACCGGACGTCTGCATATCGGACACCTCAGCGTCCTGGAAAACTGGGCCGCCATGCAGGACAATTACCGATGTTTTTTTATGATCGCTGACTGGCATGCCTTGACCACAGGGTATGATGATACCGAAAAAATTCCCGAAAATATTCGAATGGTGCTGCTGGACTGGCTGGCCGCCGGCCTGGATCCTGAAAAATCCACGATTTTTATCCAGTCCCATGTCAAAGCCCATGCGGAACTGACCCTTTTGCTGGGCATGAACACGCCTTTATCCTGGCTGGAAAGAGTCCCCACCTACAAAGACCAGCTGCTGCAGCTCGGAGAACAGGGAAAAGACATCAACACCTATGGCTTCCTGGGATATCCTTTGCTGATGGCTGCCGATATCCTGGTTTACAGGGCCGATACGGTCCCTGTGGGAGAGGATCAGCTGCCTCATTTGGAATTTACCCGTGAAATCGGGCGCCGGTTCAATCATTTGTATCAGGTCGAGGTTTTTCCGGAAGCCAAAGCGAAGCTGGCAAAAATCGCTGCCTTGCCCGGGGTGGACGGAAGAAAGATGAGCAAAAGCTATCACAATGATATCGCCTTGAGCGCCAGCCACCAGGAAGTTGAAGAAAGGGTCCGCGCCATGGTCACCGATCCGGCCCGGATCCGCAAAACCGACCCTGGACATCCGGAAGTATGTATCGTAAATAAATATCAGAGCATATACAACGAGAATGCGCTGGAAGAGATCCAGACGTCCTGCCGGGCCGGACAAATCGGCTGTACGGAGTGCAAGAAACGCCTGGCGTCCTGCATCAATCAGAAGCTGGAGCCGATCCGTCAGCGGAGAATCCATTATGAGGAGAATCCCCAGCTGCTGGACAAAATTCTGCAAGAAGGGGATGCCGCAGCTTGTCTGGAGGCAGAAAAGACCTTGAAACTGGTTCGCAAAGCAATCCATTTCTAAACAGTGGAAAGGATCAACAATGGACTACCAAGTGGTTTTGCCGGTGTTCGAAGGTCCTATGGACCTGTTGCTGCATCTGATCGACAGCAATGAACTGGATATCTATAATATCCCCATCGCATTCATCACAGGGCAGTATATGGATTACCTCAACCAGGCCCAGGAAATCGATCTGACGCTCTCAGGCGATTTTGTCCTGATGGCCGGAACCTTGCTGACGATCAAAGCACGCACCCTGCTGCCTAAGCGAACCCAGCCCTCCGAAGAAGAAGGGGCGCCGGAAGACCCTCGCGATGAATTGGTTGAGAAACTGCTGGAGTATCGTCTTTATAAAGAGAAGGCTTCTGAATTCAAGGCCATGGAGCACAGCCAGTCCAGGATCTTTTTCAGGGAAGTCGACGATAAATCCCTGCTGAAGCTTTTCCCGGCACCAAATCCAATCGGAAAGCTGACCACGGAGGATTTGTCTAAAACCTTCATGCAAATTCTTGAGAGCATGATCAGCCGTGAAAGGACCCTTCAGTTGCCGAAGGAAACCGTGACCATCCAGGCAAGGATCGCTTTTTTGCTGAAGGTGATCCGCCAGCAGCCCGGCGGCATCGCGTTCAGGTCTCTGCTGGGCGGAGATTCCCTGAGGACGGTGGTGACGACCTTCATGGCGCTGCTCGAATTGCTGCACCGCGGCAGGATTTGGGCCCGGCAAAAAGAGGCCTTCGGAGAAATATATATTTTCTACAATGATTTGTATAGAAAGGAAGGGGATCCCGGTGAATTTGTTTCCTGATGAAGGGAAAAGGCTGCTGGAAGCCCTCTTGCTTTGTTCAGCGGAGCCGCTGACCTTGAAGGTGCTGACCGAAATCACCGACTACGAATCTTCTGAGATCCTGGATCTGCTTTCTGAAATCCAAAGGGATTATCAGCAGCAAAGCCGTGGTTTCGCCTTGACGGAAATTGCCGGCGGTTGGATGTTCGCAACCTATCCGGAGCATGCGCCTTACATCGAAAAACTGGTCAAACCCCGGCTTTCCTCCCTGAGCCAAGCCGCTTTGGAAGTGCTTTCTATTGTCGCCTACCGTCAGCCGATCACTCGGGCTGAAATCGAGGAGATTCGCGGGGTAAGCTGTGACTCCTCCCTGGGAACCCTGCTGGACCGTGCGCTTGTAGAAGAAAAAGGCCGAAAAGACGCACCGGGACGGCCGATCCTGTTTGGTACGACCACGGACTTTTTAAAATATTTCGGCCTATCCTCCTTGAAAGATCTCCCGGCCTTTCCAAGCCTGCCGGCCGGCGGAGAGGATGACCGCAGCACGGATCATACGATCTGTTCATAAGAAGGAGAGATTTATGGGTTTTATTTATGATGCCCGATCGATCGCGTTTCGCGATCCGGCCGCCCGGAACATCGTTGAGGTGATGATTTTATATCCGGGCTTCCATGCCTTGGTTTTTCATCGGATCGCGCATTTCCTGTATGAGGTCCGCTTGTTTTTTCTTGCAAGGTTTATTTCCCAGTTCAGCCGTTTCATGACCGGCATTGAAATCCATCCGGGTGCCGTGATCGGCAAAGGCCTCTTTATCGACCATGGCATGGGCATCGTGATCGGCGAAACCGCCGAGGTGGGGGACGACTGCACCATCTATCATAACGTGACCTTGGGCGGCACAGGACACGATACTGGCAAACGCCATCCTACGCTTGGCAACAATGTTCTTGTCAGCACCGGTGCAAAAATCCTTGGCCCGATTTATATCGGAGACAATGCCCGCATCGGCGCCAACTCTGTGGTGCTCAAAAATGTGGATCCGAATGCCACGGTGGTCGGCGTCCCGGGAACCGTGGTCCGGCTGAATGGAAAACCGGTGGATAAATCTTCAGAGGCTTTGGATCAAATCAACATGCCGGATCCGGTCGCCAACGAACTCCAGCTGCTGGAAAAACGTCTTGAAGCGCTGGAATTGCTGCATCGAAAGGAAATTCAAAACGATGAAGATATTCAATAGCCTGGTGGAGTTGATCGGCCATACCCCTTTGGTCGCTTTGCCGCGCCTGAGCCATGCGCTGGGTTTGGACAAACCCCTGCTGGCGAAACTAGAAGCATTCAATCCGCTGGGCAGCGTGAAGGACCGTGCGGCGCTGGGAATGATCGAACAGGCCGAGAAGGATGGCCGTCTGACTCCGGAAACCGTGATCATTGAGCCAACCAGCGGCAACACGGGCATTGGACTGGCTTTTATTTCAGTGATCAAGGGCTATCGCCTGATCCTGACCATGCCGGAAACCATGAGTTTGGAACGCCGCAAGCTTCTTCGCGCCTTGGGCGCGGAGATCCATCTGACACCAGGACAGCTGGGAATGGCCGGCGCCATTGAGCGTGCCAATGAATTGGCCGCAATGCAGCCCAAAGCCTTTATTCCGATGCAGTTCGACAATCCGGCAAATCCCCAGTCCCATGTTCATACCACCGCGGAGGAAATCTGGCAGGATACGGATGGGACAGCCGATTGTTTTGTAGCCTGCGTCGGCACCGCCGGTACCCTGATGGGCGTGGGCCGAGGCTTGAAAGCGCATAATCCCGGCATCGAGATCATTGCCGTCGAGCCTGCAAGGTCGGCGCTGCTGTCCGGCGGGAAAGCCGGCCCCCATAAAATACAAGGGATCGGCGCGAATTTCATTCCGGGAAATTTTGATGCCGCCCAGGTGGATCAGGTCATCACCGTATCGGATGAGGAAGCCTATGATTTTGCGCGAAGACTGGGTCGACACGAAGGGATCCTCGCAGGCATTTCTTCCGGCGCAGCCGTTTCCGCCGCGGCAAAACTGGCAAAACAGCCCGGTTATGCCGGGAAAAATATCGTTGTCCTGCTGCCGGATACCGGTGAGCGTTACTTATCCACGGATTTGTTTGAATAAATGTATCGAGATACGAACGGGAGGTAAGGTTTTGGAACGTTTGCAGAAATATCTGTCACGCTGCGGCGTAGCTTCCCGGCGCCACGCAGAACAGATGATTCTTGGAGGCCGGGTTTGCGTCAATGGCCGCATCATTCATGAAATGGGCGTTCAGGTGGATGAGGCCAGGGACTCGGTAACGGTCGATGGAAAACCGGTCCTTCCGTCACCGGACAAGGTCTATTACATGCTCAACAAACCGCAGGCGGTGGTTACCACCTGCGAGGACCCTCAAGGCAGAAAAACCGTTCTGGATCTGCTTCCGAAGGAATTGAGGATCTATCCTGTGGGCCGTTTGGATTATATGACCGAAGGCTTGCTGTTGTTAACCAATGACGGGGAGTTGGCAAACAGGATGGCTCACCCGAAATATAAAATTTCAAAAAGATACTTGGTTTTTGTCAGGGGGTTCTTGACCGATAAAATGATCCAGACCCTGCAAAGAGGTATTGCGTTGGAGGATGGACCGACCATGCCGGCAAAGCTGGAATTGCTTGAACGGGATGCGTCGCAGAGCACGTTCTATCTGACGATTTTCGAAGGCCGGAACCGTCAGGTTCGACGGATGTGTGAAGCCATAGGTTTGCCCGTCCTCCGACTCCGTAGAGTCCAGGTCGGATTTCTTCAATTAGGCGATTTGCCTGCGGGAAAATATCGGCCCTTGACGGTCAAAGAAGTTAAACAATTAAGAAAACTTTTATGTGGCCAGGAAGGCCCGCCATGATAAGCATTGCTTTTTTATGTGATATATATTATACTTTATCAGTATAAAACTCTTTGTTGCCAAGGTGTTAAAGGAGTTGAGCCGCCTACGATGGAATATGGTTCCAAGAAAATTGCCTCCGCAGCGATTCGCATGGCCCTGACTGAAAGCCGTGAGGAAGAGCAAAAGCTTAAAGCCGCGTTGGCCCATATAGGGATTCGATCCGTCGCTGTGGATTATGGTGGCGATTTTGCTTTGTCTGCAAAAAAAATGATCGAACGGGCTGTGGTTGCCGCCAAACGGGAACATGTGATCAAAGACAACCATTATGACGAGGGCGCGGTGGCAGGCGCCACCCGAGAAGCCCTGGCCCAGATTTTATCCAAGGCCTATGGCTTGAATGTGGGCGGCAAATTGGCCATCGCCCGTTATGGGGACCATATCTCTGTGGCTGTTTACCTGGCCATCGGACTGCTTCACTTAAATGAGGTTGCCATCGGACTGGCCCATCGGGTGGCCCCGGACATGGATCTTAAAACCCTTGACAAGGGCAGCGATGCTTCAACCGGAAATAGAATTCCTGAAGGAGGAGACTCCCATTCAGATCACCATTGACGGGCCTGCCGGGGCTGGAAAAAGCACAGTGGCCAAGGCCGTTGCCGCAAAACTTAATTTTGTCTATATTGATACCGGCGCCATGTACCGGGCGGTGGCCTGGCTGGCTGACCGGCATGATGTGACGATGGATGACCATTCCGGCTTAGCTAAACTGGCCGCCAAGGCCGACATCCGCTTTGAAAACAACCCTTCGGGCGTCCAGAAAATCATATGCAATCACATCGATGTGACCGATATGATCCGCAGTCCCCGAATCAGCCGTCTGGTGGCTGAGGTGGCCTCCGTTGCCGGCGTCCGCCAGGCCTTGGTCAAAATGCAGCAATCCCTTGCCGCCGACCATCATGTGGTCATGGACGGCAGAGATGCGGGAACGGTGATCCTGCCCAAAGCCCAGTACAAGATTTTTTTAACCGCAACCGTGGAAGAACGGGCCCGGCGGCGAATGGCGCAGATCAAAGATCAAGGCCAGAGCCAATCCCTGGATGAAGTCATCCGGGATATGAAAATCCGTGATTATCAGGACGAACATCGCAGCAACAGCCCTCTAAAACCGGCTGAGGACGCGATCATCTTGGATTGCACCAATCTGAGCCTTGATGAAACGGTCGCTGAGGTCCTGAAGATCGTCCAAGCCGGTAAAAAGAATACTTGAGGACTTCAGGCGCATCAAAAACAAGAGAGGCATCGTTCATGTTTTATCGAATCATGGTGGTGGTCGCCCGTTGGCTGATATTCCCGTTTCTGCGTTTATTCAATCGAGTCAGGATCACCGGAACGGAAAATATCCCGAAGCAAGGCGCACTGGTTCTGGCTGCCAACCACTTAAGTCTGTGGGATCCGATCTATTTATTCTGCTGCGTTGACCGCAGACTGAATTTCATGGCCAAAGCTGAATTGTTCAAGATTCCTGTGATCGGCTGGGTCATTGAGCATGTCCACGGCTTCCCGATCCATCGCAATACCATTGACCGGACTGCCTTAAAAAAGTCCTCAGAGGTTTTGGAAAAAGGAGAGACCTTGGTGCTCTTCCCCGAAGGCACACGCAGCCGGACCGGTGAATTGCTGCCCTTCTATGACGGCGCCGTTCTGTTCGCCCAAAGATCGTCCGCGCCGGTGATCCCCGCGGCGATCCTCAATACTCCAAAATCCTTCCCGGCAGGGTTTCGGCAGACGATCCATATCCGTTTTGGACAGCCCATTGATTTTTCCGAATACCAGGAACGGAAAATCAATTCTGCGCTTCTTCATGAGATGACGGATCAGCTTCGGAACCGTATCAAGCAGCTTCAGGAGGAAAATCTCAATTCATGAAAGTGATCGTTGCGAAAAAAGCGGGAATGTGCTATGGCGTAAAACGTGCCATTGATTTGGCGCTTGATGCAGCACAACGACTTGCCCAGGTTCAGACCTTGGGTCCTATTGTCCATAATACACAGGTTACACAGCGCATGGAATCCCACGGAATCCTGGAAAAAACACTCGATACCGTCACACCCGGGGCGGCTGTGGTGATCCGAAGCCACGGAACAGGACCGGAGGCTTACCGGCAATTGGAAGAAGCCGGGTGCGAAATCATCGACGGCACCTGTCCCTTTGTTTCACGGGTCGTCCGTTTGGGCCTTGAGGCCATCGAGCAAGGGTATCAGATATGGATCCTCGGCGACGAGAAACACCCTGAGATCCAGGGTTATATGGCCTGGCTTCAGGATCATTGCAGGATCATCGCCGATCCCGACCAGGTTTTTCAGGAAAAGGAGCTGCCGGAAAAAATCGCCTTGATGGCGCAAACCACAGAAAATACAGACCGTTTCGAACAAATGGTCCAAAATGTCATCCAGACCGGCCGAACACCCAAAGTGTTCAACACCATTTGCAATGCAACCCAGGAACGGCGGCAAGCCGCGGAGACATTGGCCGCCCAGGTCGAGCTGGTTCTCGTGATCGGCGGCAAGCACAGCGCCAACACCGCAAAATTAGGCGAATACTGCCGTAAAATCCAGCCTAATACATATATTATAGAAAAATATTCAGATATTGATTTGAACTGGTTAAAAGGTATACAGTTAATTGGGATCACGGCAGGGGCTTCAACCCCTGAGTGGATAATCAAGGAGGTTGTTGAGAAGATGGAAGAGTTCAAAGATCAGGCAATGGAGCAGAACGCTCAAAACACAGAAACAGAGCAGGAAATGGAAGCATCTTTTTCTGACCTGGAGGCCCAGATGGGCTGCAAGGAATTCCATCCTGGCGATGTGGTAAAGGGAATTGTCGTGAAGGTATCCTCCGATGAAGTGCTCGTGGATATTGGCTACAAATCGGAAGGGATCATACCTGCCTTTGAGCTGGCCTTTACAAAAGTCGACCCTTCTGCCGTTGTACAAGTCGGCGATGAAATTTCCGCGGCAGTCGTCAAAGAGGACCGGGAGGGCAACATTATCCTTTCCCGTAAAAATGCCCTTTTTGAAGAAAAAATAGATGCGTTGGAGCAAGCTTTCGAAAACGGGGAAACGGTGACCGCCACCGTCATCGATGTGGTGAAGGGCGGTCTGCTGGTGGATGTGGGGATGAGAGGCTTTGTGCCGGCTTCCCATATTGAACGTGGTTTTGTCAAAGATCTCAATGAGTATCTTAAGAAAACCTTGGATTTCAAAATCATCGAACTGAACCGGGCAGCCCGAAAAGTGATCCTTTCCCGCAAAGCCCTGCTGGAAGCCGAATACCAGGAACAGAAAGAAAGCTTCTGGAACAACATAACGGAGGGCGAAATCCGCAAGGGAACCGTCAAACGCTTGACCGACTTCGGTGCCTTTGTCGACATCGGCGGCTGCGACGGACTGCTCCACGTATCGGAAATGGGCTGGGGCAAAGTTGGCAAACCCTCCGATGTGGTTGCCATCAATGACGTCATCGACGTCTATGTGCTGAAAGTTGACAGGGAGAAGGAAAAGGTATCCCTGAGCCTGAAGCAGCTGGGACCGAATCCATGGGAAATTGCCGATAAGAAATACATCGCCGGCGAGATTTATCCCGGTAAAGTCATGCGCACCGCCGCTTTCGGCGCTTTTATCCAGCTGGAGCCCGGCCTGGAAGGCCTGGCCCACATATCCCAGCTGGCCAAGTTCCGCGTCAACAAAGTCGAGGATGTCTTGCAAGCTGGCCAGGAGATCCCGGTCAAAATCCTTGAAATTGACATGGAGAAAAAACGGATCAGCTTGAGTGTCAAAGAAGCCATCGAACTTCAGAAGCCTGAAATGACTGAGGAAGCTTATGAAGGCGAACCTTTGAAAGAGATTGCCGCCCCCGCAGCGGAAGAAGTGAAAACCGAAACCCCGGCCGTGGAAGCTGCGGCGGAAGCGCCCGAAGGCATTCATGTGGATGCCGAGTAATACCTGCTCCTTAAATCCGCTGAAAGAATAAGGACCCGATCCCTTGGCAGCGTTTCTGTCAAGGGATCTTTTTGAGCCTGCCGCATCCAACAGATACGGTCGTTGCACACACCAAGCAAGGAGAATGCATTTTTGGAAACGATTTTATGGAACCCTTCCGCAACACCTTTGGTCAGGGAGAGCCTGATCAAAGCCAATCTGATTCTATTTGATTTAGACGGTACCTTGATCGATTCAGGCGAAGGGATTTTCAATAGCCTTCGTTATATGATGGAACAGATGGGTTTGCCCGCACGCAGCAACGATGAGCTTGCCTGCTTTGTCGGCCCGCCGCTGCGGGACACCCTGTGCCATACCTTTGGCTTCAGTTCTGAAAAAGCTGAAGAAGCCCTCGACTGCTACCGTCATTATTATACCCGTGCGGGACTCTATGAAGGGCGGCCTTATGAAGGTTTGGCAGAGGTATTAAGCACGCTTCAGAACGAAGGAAAGGTTCTGACCGTCGCCACCTCCAAACCCTGGGTCTATGCCCACCGCATCTTGGCTCATTTCCAGCTAAGGTCCTATTTTGACACCGTCTTCGGCTGCTACCGGGATGGGCGCTTGGATTCCAAGGAGGCCGTCGTAAACGCCGTTTTGAACCATTACCGGGGGGATCATCGCCTGGGCGGCGGACGTTTGCTTCAGAGCGCCTTAAAACACCCTCTGGGACACGATTGCCTTCCGATGATGATCGGGGACCGCCATTATGATGTTCTCGGGGCTGCAAAGAATGGCATTCAAAGCATCGGCGTCGCCTATGGCTATGGCAGCAGCCAGGAACTTCTGAACAGCGGCGCTTTGGCGGTTGTTCAGCACACCCGTCAGCTGGCAAGCCTGTTGATTCCCCAACCATAACCGATCGACCCTATTGCGAGGATTTCATGGCTAACATTATTGAAGCACAGCACCTAACAAAATATTTCGGCGCCGCATGTCTCTTTGAAGACCTTTCCCTAAGCCTTGAATCCGGGGAAAAAGCGGCTTTGATCGGAGCCAATGGCGTGGGCAAAACCACGCTGATGAATTGCCTGATGGGCAAGGAGAGCCTTGACGGCGGCACGATTCGTCTGGAATCGGGAGCCACCATCGGATATCTCGAACAAATCCCCTCCTATTCAGAGGATACAACCTTGATCGGCATCGTGATGGAAGTCTTTGCGGACATTTTTGCCCAGCGGAAACGGTTGGCTGACCTGGAGCTGCTGATGAGCCACGCGTCGTCGGATGAGGTGCTGGATAAGGCAATGCGACAGTATGGGGCCTTGCGGGATGCTTATGAGCGTGCCGGGGGATTTGCCTGCGAAGCCCAAGCCCGAAAGGTCCTGGCCGGCCTGGGATTCAAGGAAGCTGATTTTGAACGGCCCTTTTCAGGCTTCAGCGGAGGCGAAAAAACAAGGATCAGCCTGGCCAGAATTCTTGTCCGCGAACACAGCATCCTTTTCTTGGATGAACCCACCAATCACTTGGACCTGGATTCCATCGAATGGCTGGAAAATTACTTAAAATCATATCGGGGCGCCGTGCTGGTCATCTCCCATGACCGATATTTTCTCGACCAGGTGACCCAGACAACCTTATTGTTCGACCAGCGGCAGGTCAAGCGGTACAAGGGCAATTATACCGCCTTTTTGAAGCATAAGGCTCTGGAAGATGAGACCTTGGCCCGGGCTTATGAGAAACAACAGAAGGAAATCGAGAAGACCGAAGCATACATCCTGCGCAACAAGGCCGGAATCAAATCCAAGCAAGCCAGAGGCCGTCAGACGAAGCTGGACCGTCTGGAACGAATCGACAAGCCAAAGGAAGAAGCCTGTCTGAGCATGGGACAGGCTGGCATCGCATCCCGCACCGGTGATAAGGTCCTATGCCTGGATCATATAAGCTTCAGTTTTCCGGACCGTCCGCTTTTCAAAGAACTGGATGAGGAGATCCGCTACACAGAGCGGGTGGCGCTTTTGGGCCCCAACGGGATGGGGAAAACCACGCTGCTTAGAATTATTCTTGGCCAGATCCAGCCCCAGCAAGGAAAAGTCCGTTTCGGCGCCAGGGTGAAACCAGCCTATTTCGATCAGGAACATAGCAACCTTGATCCGGACCATACCGTTTTTGAGGAAATCCTGCTGAACTATGACCTGAATATTGAAGAGACCAAAGCATTGCTTGCCCGATTTCTTTTTCGGGGCGATGATTTGGAAAAACAGGTCGGCACCCTCAGCGGTGGTGAGCAAGGAAGGCTATCCTTACTGAAATTGACCCTGGAAAAAGGGAATTTTCTGATCCTCGATGAGCCCACCAATCATTTGGATATTAATTCCAGGGAATCCATCGAAACGTATCTGAAGAATTACCCGGGCACGATCCTGATGGTTTCCCATGATCGTTATTTTGTCGATGCCGTCGCAGACCGGATCCTTGAACTGGATCAAGGCAAATTGACCTCTTATCTTGGCAATTACAGCGATTATCGGCGGAAGAAGTCTGAATTGGAAAAAACCAAGCCGGCCACAGACGATCAAACCTCGGGCAGCAAAGCCTCTGAAGACAAAACCGAAAGAGAAGCTTCAGACAAAGAGAACCGAAGGCGGCGCAGCAATGACCGGGCAGTCAAAGCAAAGCTTCGGGATCAGGTGCAGACGCTTGAAAAAGAAATCCAAACCCTGGAACAGCGTCTTGAGGAAATAACCGGAGAACTCGCCAAACCTGAAACCTATCAGGGCATAAATTATGACCTGCAGCAGTCCTTGAGTTATGAACTGGATCAAATCCAGCTGCGTTTGCCGCAAGCTTACGATGAATGGACCGAATTCATGGCCCAGCTGGAGGCCATATAGAAGAGGACGGCCCCTTGGCCAGTCTCTTTTCTAGTTTACATAACAAGCGCTTATCGGCCTAAGATATCACGAATTTTATTTATTAGACAATCAATTCCACCTGACACGCACAAAAGCGGAAGGGTGGTTTTTTTATTGCTTAAAAGTGAGTTTGAGGGAAGGCTTGGTTATGAAATTGCTCAAGAGGATTGGGAGAGGATTGAATACACCTATATGTTGTATCCGTGTGTGAATGGAAACGATGAAAAGCAAGCGTATGTTCTGATGTTTAAGTCTTTCGGCATGAGGATTTTTGAGGACATGGGGAAAAGGGTTAGGGAAATTGATTTTATAAACCTAAAGATAAAGGAATATGAAAAAAGGCTTGATGAATTGGGGGTATAGGCGAATGCGGGTGAATGCTGGATTTTGGCAGATGCTTTCTATGGAGTGCCGCCTGGGGATTCTTGAGAAGATAGCGGCAGGGAAGAAGGTAAAGAGGTGAGTGAGTTGAGTATGCGGGTTATGCGGGATCTGTACGCAAAGGAGATTAAGCGGCTTCATGATAGCCACAAGGCAACAGGTAATCAGTACTATGCTAGTCAGTTGTCCGAGTTATATGGGGCATACTTGCGGTCTGGTGGATCATTAACCCTGGTTGATTTGGTAAAAGATAAAGAATAGGAGCGTGTGTTGAAATGGATTTTGTGACTGATGGGGCGATCTTCTTGGGGTATGAGAAAAAGAAGTGGGAAAGTGCTAAAGGGGTGCGGCATTGGCTTGCCTGTCGCTTTGCGAACGCTGAAACCGGCGAAGCGTTAGAATTGAACGGAAGCACCGAATTGGAAAGCGTTTTGAAGGAACTGAAGATCGCCCAGCGGGTGCGGGTGTTTACGAAGATTAAGCCCAGGCAGGACAGAGGGTTTTATATAGATTTGACAGCGGTTGCTCCGGTTAAATGAGCCTAGGGAAGTTCCCTAAAGGCTAGTATTACCTTTAGGGAACTTCTGTGTTCTGTGTTTTGATGGTCTAAAGCGTTGGTGCGCTTGGTCAAAAAAAACACAAGGGGGGTTGTGTTTGGGCGTGTTTTAAGCAACATTTGTGTTTTTGGGGGTGTTTTGGTGGCTGGTTCCGGGCGTTCTCGCAAGTGGCAAGTGACGATCAATAACCCGGGGGAAAAGGGATATTCTCACGAAGAAATCAGGAATCGGCTGGCATTGTTTAAGGGGTGTTTGTACTGGTGTTTGTGTGATGAAATAGGCGAAAACGGAACATACCATACGCACATATATTTTGTATTGCGTAATGCGGCAATGTTCAGCGTGGTGAAAGATAGGTTCGAGGGCGGTCATTTTGAGATAGCGAACGGAACAAGCCAGCAAAACAGGGATTATGTGCGCAAGGAAGGAAAGCACGAGAAGGGGAAAAAGAAGGAAACGAACCTGTTGAACACATTTGAGGAATGGGGAGAAATGCCCATTGAGCAACAGGGGAAACGGAATGATTTATCGGTGCTTTTCGACATGATAAAGGAGGGCATGAGCAATTATGAAATAATCGATTCGAACCCGGAATACATGATGAACATTGAGAAGATTGAGCGGGTCCGGCAGTTGATCCGGCAGAACGATTTTAAGAGTAAATTTAGGGAATTGGAGGTTGTCTATATTTGGGGCCGGGCCGGAAGTGGTAAAACGAGAGGGGTTATGGAGCGATTTGGTTATGAATCGGTTTACCGGGTAACAGATTACCGGCATCCATTTGACAATTACGCCGGGCAGGATGTTTTAGTCTTTGATGAGTTTTATTCCGGCGCTATGCGTTTTAATGACCTTTTGAATTATCTTGACGGTTACCCGCTGGAATTGCCTTGCCGGTATAATAACCGGGTTGCCTGCTACACGAAGGTTTTTATTATCAGCAATATTCCGTTGGAAAAGCAATATTGCAACGTGCAGGCGGCGAATGGTGAAGCGTGGCGGGCATTAATGAGAAGGATTCATAGGGTTGCGGAATATAGCGGGGAAAGCGTTATTGAGTATTCAAGCGTAGAGGAATACACGAAGCGCCCAGCGGTTCATTTCCTTGATGAAAAACAGGCTGATTATGTAGAATCATTATTTACGGAGGTGGAATATGACAGTCAATATTGATTTGGTGGCGGTGGTCGCCTTTTGTGGTGCCTTTGTGATTTGGAAGGCTTTGATATGGGGAACGATCCTGATCACGGTGAAAGGGGCGTTGAAAAGTGGAAAACCGGCCTAAGTGTCCGATATGCGGAAAGGATTTCAAAAAGCGGTCCGGCTTGGCGGGCCATATGGCGATTGTTCACGGTCAAAAGTTGGGCGCAGCAGAACAGAAGGAAACGAAGGATCAGGGAAATAGGGCGGGGTGCCGCCATGAATGGACACGGCTAAATGAAACTGAATTGTCCTTGGTGAATGACGAGGGGCGAACGATCCGGGAATTGGGTTTCAAGTATCGGTGTAAAAAATGCGGTGATTTGAGATAGGAGGAATTGACCATGCAAAGTATTGAAAATGAAGCCATGGGAATTGAGGAAATGCAGGCCGAAGCGCCGGACCTAAACGCCGGGGCGTTAGGATCCGAAGCGCAGGCCGAAGGGATCGGCCTGGGGGATATTTTTTCAAAGATCGTTGACCTGTTCCGGGTGGAAACCGGCCAGGGGGAATTGAAGGATTATATTGATTGCCCTTTGAATTTTGATCGGTCGGAGGGATTGGCGCAGATTCTCCGGGGTGCGGCTGGGTTCCTGGGGGCAAACTTCTTGCGATCGGCGGTGCTGGATATCGTGATCGGCTGGTGGCGCTGGATCGGAAAGGGGAAGGCCAGTGCATGAATGTAACATCGGTGAAACCGGGTCCGGGAAAACCTATCAGGCAATTAGCCAGGTATTGAAGGCCGGGGAAAGGTGTATTTACATCAATCCCAAGCCACGCAAGGGGGCGGCCTATTCGGATATAACCGGGGGATTCTTCCGGGCGTGGCCTTCGGATATTAGCCGGGGAGATATAGCCGACTTGATGGCAAGACGGATCAACCTTGAATTTATCCCGGATAATCATGTGAAAAAGGGAATGGCGCAGTTGAGGATCATCGTTGATGAAGCGTTTCGGCTTGGCAATATAACGATGGTATTTGACGAAGCGGCGGTTCATTCGCCGGAGGGTTGCCCTTGGTCGCCGGCAATCGAGGTTGCCGAGAGGGGCAGAGAAGCAAAGGTGAAGGGCATTTTCATTTGTCAAAGTCCTTCGGCCCTGTCAAAAAGGGTGCTGGTGAATTGTGATTTGATGCGGCTTTTTCGCTTCAATAAGACCTGGGCTGGACCATACTTCAAGGGTAAGGGTTTAGATGCAGAAAGCTTGTCGGACAAGCTTTTGACGGCTCCGCAGTATTCGTATATAATATTGAAAGGTGGTGTTGAAACTGGAATCAGAAGGGAATGAAAAAAGGGTGGGTGCGTTTCTTAATAAAAACATGATGGCGGCAGTTGAGGAGCAGGAATTGTTAAAATTCTTGCGGCAAAATTGGCATGTGCCTGACTTCAACGAAGGCATGAAAACTTATTTTTACGGATGCTTGGGCCTTCTGATCGATGAGAAGAATCGCTTGATCGATGAGGGAATCACCGGCAAGGAATTTGAGGAAGTGCTTTACAGGATCGCCCAGGTTGAATTATTTGCGGCAAAGTGGTCAAAACTGATGGCGGCTTATAAGGAAAATAGATAGGTTCTGTCCTTCGGTGATGTACTTTTATCAGCTCGCCAAGCGCTTTTTGTCTATGTGGCGTGGACAAAAGCGCTTTTTTCTTGTCCAAAAATGTCCACTAGGCACGGAATAAATATTTATATTGTCCATCTTGCATGGACATAATATTTGTGTTATGTTGTCCTTGTAAAGTTTCAAATACGGCGGAAAGGGGGTTATTGAATGAAGTTAGGTAATTTTAAGACACCGACCGGGGCGACCGGCAACATTTTTTCTTTTGGCTCCTGGTTGGAATTGATCATCGGGGCGGCCATTATGTTTATCACGGTGGCGACCGGCCAGAAATTGGTTCAGATGATCCCGGCAAACAAGGTACTTGATACGGCGATCGAGCCGATCACTGCACAGCCGGCGGCGGCCGGTTCCAAGTTGACTATGATTTAGTTGTTATTGCGAAAGAAAGGGGGATAATAAAAAATGGTTCAAGTTGAAGGTATGCTTCAGATTGAAGCGATGGATGCCGCAAAGCGGAATCAGATCATGATTATGAAAAACACGCTGGCGCAGTTCAAGCGATCCACCACGCCCAGCGAACAGTTGCCTTTTGAATTGAAAGATATCGTCATCGGCGAAGATAGTTATTTGAGACTATTGATTACGGCCGATGCCACGAAAACACTGGACATTTCCGCCAGCACTTTCAATATCCCGGTTACGCAATATATCGTTGCCGGCGGCCGTGGTTCGGCCATGTCCAGTCCTGCCGAGATCATGTTGACCGGGGCGGACTTTGAGATCGTGGATACTGCATGCACTGCAAGTATTCCGACCCAGGTCGGTTTGTACAAGGTGCCAGCCGGCACGGCGATCCGGCCGGGTTGGGGCGAGTATTCGGCCATGAACACAGCTAAAGGCCGTGTCTATGTCGATGCCGTGGCGACAGCCTAGTATTTAGGCGATAGGATACTCTCTTCAAGGGGGCAGGGGCAAGCGCCCATGCTCCCTTTTATATTATCGAAAGGGGGCGGACAATGTATAATTTAGCAATTCGACAGAACGTGGCGGCCGGTGCTTCCGGTTCTTATGCCATGCGGTTCCATGCGCCGGGCGTGGTCAATAAGTTCAGCTTGCGTTTCTATCCTGGTCAGATGCTGGCGTTGAAGATCGATGCCAGGATCAAGAAGCTGGGCGGCTCCTATGTGAGCATTTTCAATAATTTCGACGGATCCTTGGAGAAGATCGCCGGCGATGATGATTATTTCGTTGAGGATCCGGGGATTGAGGTCAGAAGGGGCGAGGAATTACAGTTGATCGTTGAGAATACGGCGACGGTGCCAGAGGGCGGCGACGAAAGCGATTATGCTTACGATTTTCAGTGCTATTGCACCGTGAAGGAAGTGAAAGATAAATGAGCGGCGGCGAACAATTTGGAATCTATGACTTGCCGGATGCCGTGGACACCATAGCGGCGGCCGTGGATGCGATCAAGCCGGCTGTTAAGTCGATCCAGCGCGGGATCGGCAGCTATACCGGCACAGATACCACGATCGAGATTGCCCTATCCACGGTTGACCCGGACAAGTGCGTTGTGCATTTGGATAGCTACTTTACGGGGAACGCTGTAAACACCGGGGTTGTGTTGTCCAGTATTGCGGCGAACCTCTTGACCCTGGGGATGAAAGGTCTCGCAACGTATTATATTCATTATTCCTGGCAAGTGGTTGAATATTATTGATTGGAGGGGTTGGGATGGCTAGGTATTGTTATGCGGTGCTGGATGAAAACAAAAAGGTTGTGGCCGTGTCCGATCTTAAGGCGGCCGTGTCCAGGGCAAATATGGTCAAGGTGGCGGCCTATGATCTTGATCTGATCGGCCGGGTTTATGATCCAGGGGCCAAGGCTTTTGGGCGGAAAGTGCCAGAGATCATTGAAAAAAGCATTGACGAAACGATGCTTGAATTGTTGCAAAAAATTGCCGCCAAGCTGGGCGTATAGGGGGTGAAAAAATGAGCGTTGCAAGTGCGCAAGCCTATATTGAACAGACCTATGAAGGCGGCATGGATGCCTATACCGCAAGTCAGAACAATCGCTATGCGGCGGCCTTAGCTTCCGGGGATTCTGTGTTGCAGTCCAAGCTGATCGCCGATGCCGCCAGGGCCGGTTATTCGTTGGACGCTGGAAAGTCGGCCAGCCTTTCGGCCTTGGGGATCAGTGCGGCCAATCCCTTAGCGGCTACCAAGCCGGAGGGCCAATGGTATTCGAATAACTGGGCGTATTCCGGGGGCGGTGCTGGAAACTATGTCAAGCCGTCTGCCGTGGTCGAAGCGTTGACCGGGGTTCCGGCTTCAAGTCAAGGGCAGTCGGCAGCGGTGTACGATTTATCGCCCAGCCTTCCGGATTGGCTGGGTTATCTTCCGGCCGCTGTGGTCGGCGTTGTGGTGTTGTTTGTTGTGAAGTTTATTTTCGATTAAGAAGGAGGAACAAAACATGAATGATCAGATCAATTCCCTAGTGAATACTATCATCAGATTCATTCAGATCACGCTGAATGTGTTGATGAGTAATCCGCTGGCGCTTTTGGCAGCGCTTTTCCTGCTCCTGATCGGGCAAAAAGGCGGCGTGAAAATCGGAAATTCCAGTTTGACGGTCGGAAAGTAGGTGAAACATGCAGATTGATGTCTTTACCCAGCTTATTTCAAACATCGGATTTCCGATTGCAATTTGTTGCTGGTTCATGTGGACCATGAACAAACAGTTAGACGACTTTAGGACCGTGATTGAAAACAACACGAAGGCGATCACGGAATTATGCGCAAGGGGGGCAGGGCAATGACCAATCCATTGACAAGCCTTTTTATCACTTCGCCCTTCGGCAAACGTGCGCCGGTCAATGCGTCGAATTTTACCACTGGAACGAATCATGCCGGGGTGGATTTGCGGGCGGCGGTCGGCACGTCGGCTTATGCGATTGCAGGCGGCACGGTGACCGAGGTCGGCACGAATCACGGTGCCTGGGGGAATTATGTCAAAGTCAAGATGCAGGACGGTTACACGGCCTTTTATGCGCATCTGAGTAAAATTGAGGTTGCCAAGGGTGCGACGGTGGCGGCTGGTCAGGAGATCGCCAAGACCGGCGCCACCGGGAACGTGAAGGGGGCGCATCTGCATTTCGGCGTTTACAATCCTTCCGGGGCGGCGGTGGATCCGTTGAAGTATGTTGCCGGGCTGGGTGCCAATGCCGCCCAGGTGATTAAAAGTCTGGATTTTAGCCAGCCGCTTTCCGGGGATATGTCGGCGGCGGCGGCGGTTGCCCTGATCGGTGCGGCGCTGGTGGCCTTGGGGGGTATGCTGGAAAATGCCTAAGTGCTCAAAATGCGGCGAAAGCTTCAAAACAAGCCAGCAGTTAAAGGTCCATAAATGGGCGAAACATGGCGGGCCGAATCCCTTTGTGAAGGCAGGAAAGCAACGCCGAAAGAGGAAGGGTTGAACGTGTCAAGGGTGCGAAGCACCGCCGCCAGGCGGCCTGCCCTTGACGCTGGGAAAGCCTTCCCAAAGACTGATTGAGGGGGATGCGGAAATCCATAGGATGGCCGCATCCCTTAAGCCGCAAAAGAACGGTTTTCCTAGTCCACGAGATATTCATAAAAACATCGAGGTTTTCTATTGACAATCGAGATTAAAAGTGTATTATAGTTTTTGTATCAAGTGGATAGACAGTTTAATAAATAAAACCTTCTGATATGTGGGGCGGCGCTTGGGAAAGTGAGGGCTGGCGTGTAAATTTTGAAGTTTACATAACATTTATTATCGGAAGTAGTAGGGGTTTTTGATCTGGCTGATGGGTTCAAATTTCAGCGTATCTCTGTTTTTAATGGGCCCGGATCAAAACTCGTGTTCCAGCCAGGTCCTCTTCGTGATATGATATAATAAATAATAAAAAAGTTTGCAGGTGATGCTGATGTCAGATCCTATGCTGAACGCAAAGCAAAATGCGGTCCTGGAGTATGTCCGGAAACAGATCGAACATCAAGGGTATCCCCCTTCTGTCCGGGAAATCGGCAGCGCTTTGGGCATTGCCTCCAGTTCCACCGTGCATGCTTATTTGCGTCAATTGGAAGCCTTGGGATACATCCGCCGTGATCCTGCAAAGCCCCGAGCCATGGTCATCGAGCATCTGCAGGGCTCTGCTGAAACCGCTCAGCCGATCCCGGTTGAGCAGGTCCCTGAAATCCAGCTTCCCATGATTGATTTTGATTGTCTGGCCGCGGCAGGCTTTGACTTGGCCCAATGCAGCACGGAGAACATATGTTTTTCAATCAAAGACATCCTGCCGGTGGAGCAAGCCTGTTTATTTAGAATGCCGGACGACAGCATGATCAAAGTCGGCATTTTTCCTGGCGACCATCTGATTGTCGGACCGGAACCGCCCCATAACGGTGATGTGATCCTTGCTTGTGTCAAAGAAAGCCTCACTGTGAAGACCTACTTCAAAGGCATCCGGCAGCTGCGGCTGCAGCCTGAAAATGATTGGTACGAGCCCCTTTTCCTATCCGAAAAGGAAATGATCTATATAGGGAAAGTCAGAGCCAATATCCGTCAGTTTTAACCTTTGCCATCGGATTAATGCATAAAGAAGGTCCGGAAACATTTCCCTGCCGGGATGTTTGCCGGACCTTTTTTTTTCAGGAGCTATTTCCGTTTCAAATAAGTCCCTGCGATGTTGCGGCCATATTCCCTGATTTCAGACGATCCGACCTTTTCCAAAGGGATGCTGGACATCCTCTCTCTGAAAATCATGACCTCCAGCTCGGGAAGATGGTTTTTGATTGCTTGGGCCAGTGGTATGCCGTTTTCGTAAATTTCCATGGCATGGGAGTTGCCGCAGACAAAATTCAAGCCCAGTTCTTCGGCTTTTGCAATCAAATCGTTGCCTGGATAGACACGGCTGATGGAGGCCAGCAAGGTATCGATCTGCGGATAGTCCTTGAGCAAGGCTTCAAGATGGGTCACATTAAACCCTGTATGGGGGAAGAAATGGACCAAATGCTTCACAGGCCTGCTGCGGTCTCCTGCCAGAAGCTTTGACTTGACCTTGATGCTGGTTTCATCAATTGCTTCGCAATGGCGTATCTTTCGTTCTGCCTCCAGCATGGCATGATCTTCCTGCACATTCATCAAAACATCCAGCCGGTCCACCATATCCCCCACTGTTTTCACTTCAGGCAAGCATTCGCCTACATAGACGACGCAGCCCTGATCGCCGCCATAATTGATGCTGGTGAAATACGGCTTATGGCCATGCAGCCAGGGGATGCCCGGATGGGTTCCATGAAACGCCTCATGAAGCTCGAAAACCGCCAGATTATAGATGTTGAGATAATACTTGAACAAAACACCGCCTGAATTGCAGGCTTCCGCCACGGGGTGATGGGCCACGATGGCATCCACACCGGTTCCGGCCGCCAGTTCAATCGCGCTTTCCGTCATGGTCATCAAAACCGCCAGCTTTTTGATGGGTTTTTCCGGATCGCCCCAAACCAACCCGGGAAGTTCAACAACGGCTTTTCCGGGGATATTGGATGACTTGATGGTAACAAAAGGATTCTTTCCGCTGGCCCAATCCGCAGATGATTTGATGCAGCGGCCGTTGGTGATATCATCGAGTGCATTGAGAACATCTTTTGCATAAACAGTCATAGTGATCCTCCGTTCATCCATAGTTTGCGTGTATTAAGCTTTCGGCAGCAGCAGATAAACTGCCGCTGCCGAAAGCCCGAAGTCTATTCAATTGGGGTAAGGTCACTCTATGTTGCTTTTAGAGGAACAGGCCGAACAGCTGGGCACACAGGGCGGCATACAGAAGACGAATGACGCAGCCAACAACAGCTGCCCAGACGATTTCGCCGGTGGTGATGTCCAGGATGGGACCCCAAACGGCAGGAATCTGTCCAAGGGGAACCTGAACAGGCCAGGAGGAGTTGGCCAGGACGAAGGAACCGACAGCCAGTTTTTTGGCGATGGCAATGGATTCAGGGTTGGAGAACATAGTGTACAGAGCGGAAGCCGCAGTCATGGTCCCATCGGCGTTGGCGACGGGTCCGCCGAGGCTCAGGTTCAGGTTTTTCATGGCCAGGGTGCCGGCGGTGAAAATGGTATCCACACCCGTTGCCGGATCAATGCCCATGATTTGGAGAATACCGCCCACGCTGCCGGTGATCAGAGGCCAGACTTTGAAGTATTCCAAGGCGCCGATGATGGCGAAGACCGCACAGCCGGCGGGCAGAATGAACAGGACGACGACGTTGACGCCTTCACGGGCGGATCCGAAAATCAGGTCCATGACGCCGGTATCGGGGGTAAACCGGGGCAAGTCTTCGATTTCAACGGCTTTGGTATCTCTCCAGAAAAGCTTCAAAATGGCAGGAATCACAACAATCGGAAGAAAGACGCCGACCACCATGACGGGCAGCGGATTGACGCCAGCCGCAGTCAGTGCCATCAAACCGAGGACGATAATGGAGAAGGAACAAGGCGCCTGACAAAGGGTCGCAATTGCGATCTTCTGTTCGTCTTTCGTGGCGCCGGCTTTCATGACCACAGGGGCTGCAATTTTTCCGGCAGCGTTGACGTCGCCGAGAATGTTATAAATAACACCGATGACAACAGATGCATTGATTTTGAGATATTTCATGATGGGGAGGAAAATACGCATCAGGGCGTCCGTCATCCCCAACCGTTCCAGGATGCGGCCGGTCATGACACTGACCACGATGGTGGCACCGAGTTTGGCTGCACCAAAAAGATAATATTCAAACATTTTATAAGATCTGGTAAACATGGCATCAAACAATCCTGAGAACTGTTTGTTGAAGAATCCGATACAAATCAAACTGAATACCAATACGGCCAAACCTACGTACTCAATGGGACTCCATTTTTTGCGGTCCATTTCTTTTGCGGGTGTACTCATTATTTGGCAACCTCCTTATTATTTTGAATGGTATGGTGCGCTTGGAACAACTTACTTCCGATGCAGAAACTGTGTGGACATGTTTTCTGCATACTCCCTGATTTCTTTGGACCCGATTTCATCTAAGGGAACGCTGGTCATTCTTTCTCTGAAAATAACCACTTCGGCTTCCGGCAGATGCTTTTTGATGGCATTGGCCATGGGGATGCCGTTTTCAAAGATTTCCATGGCATGGGAATTGCCGCAGACAAAGTTCAGCCCCAATTCTTCCGCTTTGGCAATCAAGGCATGGCCGGGATAGACACGGCTGATGGTGGCCAAGAGGGTATCGACGCCAGGGTTTTCTTTGACCAATTTTTCCAGATGATCACAGTTGAAGCCGCAGTGCGGGAACATATGGATCACTTTTTTCATGGGCCGGTCTTTGGAGCCAACGAGGATTTTGCAGCGGGCTGCAACGCTGGTTTCATAAATTTCATCACAATTGCGGATCTTCCGTTCGGATTCCAGCATCACTTCGTCGACTTCCACGTTCATCAGCTTATCCAAGCGGGTCATCATGTCTCCGACGGTCTTGATTTCAGGTAAAACGTCGCCGACATAGACAATGTTTCCTGGAATACCATCATAGCAAACCGTGGCATAATGGGGTTTGTGTCCGTGCAGCCAGGGAATTCCGGGGTGCATACCGTGAAATGCTTCATGCAATTCAAAGGCGGCTATGTTATAGGCTCCGAGGTAATATTTCAGAAGCACGCCGCCGGAGCTTGCCGCATCGGCGATGGGATGGTGGGTCACCATGACGTTGGCGCCGGTGGCGGCCGCCAATTCAATGGCGCTTTCGGTCATGGTCATCATGACTGCGATTTTTTTGACTTCCATGTCCGGATCACCCCATACCAGACCGGGCGTCTCAGTCACAGCTTTCCCAGGAATACTGGAAGATTTGGTCACGACAAATGGATTCTTGTTGCAGGACCAGTCCCCCGGTGTTTTCAGACAACGACCATTGGTCAAGTCGTCCAAAGCGGTCAGAACATCTTTTACATAGATTGTCATTATGAGATCCTCCTCTTGATGCTTTACAACGAGATTTTCCGTTTTCTTGATTCAGAGTTTCTGATACGCACGGGGACTGCTTTTAGATTGTTCTGCCCTCCTTTCAATAAAATAAAAAAAACCGCAAAATCATATCAATACGCATCGAACGTATTGTCTATAATCTTGCGGTTGTTTTGAGCACTCCCAAAAAGGTTGCGTGTCGCAGTCCATTAAATCTTTGTCATTCAGCGAATGCCAAATATTTCTTAGCATGCGGTACGAGGTCTCGAATCACCCGACGTATTCAATTTTCTTTATCTTGGGGAAGATATTCGACGGGATTTTTTATTTCCCTTCTTTTCTTGAAAAAAATTTTTAACAAAAGTTAATAGTTTAGGCTGGCCTTTATACTGCAAATCGAAAAATACGGCGGCATAGCTTATTTTTTCACAACGATGGTGGCCAGCAGCTCTTCAACGGGTTTTTCTAAAATGCTGACGCTGGCGGATATTTCCGTCTTTGGATCATAGTCTTTCAGATGAGTCAGCACCTTGATGCCTAAATATTCATCCATGGCTGCGATAAAACGATCCTTGAATTCCATGATCAAGGCGATATCCATGATTTTTGATGTGAGGTTGTCGGTTCGTTCCACCATGGAAAGCATCTTGACCCGGTTGTTGTGGGCAATAATGATGATTTTGTCCTGGAAAATTTCTACCCGCTGGGATTTCAACCCCTGGCCGAACACTTCGATGTTGACTTTGTTATTGATTCGGATAATTTCCTGTTTGAACTCACCAAGCTGCATCCGGCACCTCGCCTTTCAAAGGACATCCTTTTGATAAATAAAGAAGGGTCACATCGGGATCATCGTTGAGCGCAGGTTCATAATATGCTATATAATAATATCCTATTGTATATTCTGTACACATATAAAAATTCCTGCTGACTCATGAATATTTAAGGCAATTTGGATATCTCCTGCGCAGCCAGCAAGATGCCCAGTTTGATCTGCGCCAAAGACAGCCCGCCCTGCATATAAGCAATATAGGGTTCCCTCACCGGTCCGTCGGCGCTTAGTTCGATGGAAGATCCCTGAATGAACGTCCCTCCTGCCATGATCACCGGATGATCATAGCCCGGAAGCATGGCCGGTTCAGGAACAAACATGGAATCCAGCGGACAGGCTTTTTGTATCCCCTGGCAAAAAGAGATGAGTTTGCCGGCATGATTCAGACAAATTGCCTGAACAATATCGACCCGCGGCGCATTGGGTTTGGGCAGAACTTCGTATCCGAGCCGTGAAAAATATTCAGAGGCCAATTCGGCACCCTTCACCGCCTGGGCCACAATCAATGGCGCCTGAAAAAGTCCCTGGTATGCCGTGCGGTTGAATTCCAGGGAAGCCCCGATATCCTGACCCAGTCCAGGCGCTGTCAATCGTCGGGCAGCTGCCGAAATACATTCTTTTTTGCCTGCAAGATAACCGCCGCATCGCGCCAATCCGCCGCCGGGATTTTTGATCAAGGACCCTGCGACCAGATCCGCGCCGACTTCGCCGGGTTCCTGGGTTTCGATCATTTCACAATAACAGTTGTCCACCATACAAATTATATTCGGATCAACGTCCTTGACCGTCTGCATAGCCATGGTCAATTCTTCAATGGTTGTGGAAGGACGCCACTGATAGCCTTTGGATCGTTGAAACAAGACAAGGCCGGTTTCGGGAGACAGGCTCTTCCTCAGAGCCTCCCTGTCGATGTGCCCCTCGGGCGTCAGATCGACTTCCCGATAGGTGACGCCGGAGTCGATCAGAGAGCCCTTTTCTCCATGCAGGCCGATGACTTTCTGCAGGGTGTCATAAGGTCGTCCGATGGCGCTGACCATCTCCTGGCCGCTGCGAAGGTTTCCGAACAGTCCCAGAGCCAAAGCGTGGGTTCCGGAGACGATCTGACTTCGAACCAGTGCGGCTTCGCCGCCAAAGAAACCCGCAAAAATCGATTCCAGTGCCTCCCTGCCCACGTCTCCGTACCCGTATCCTGTGGAGCCATGCAAGTGGAAATCTGTGATTTGATGATCCTGGAATTGTTTCAGAAGTTTGATCTGCTGGAACTCGGCTTGCAAATCGAACTTCCTGAACCGGCCTTCACAGACAGCCTCCGCCTCCTCCATCAATCGGATCAGATGCCCGGATATCGAGTATTGATTTTTGTAAAATGATTGCACCACGTTTCTTCCTCTCTGCATGTTCCATAGGATGCCTCAAGCGGATGTAAAATCCAGTCAACGGATATAAGCGCTTAATTTTTTGATGGTGATCTCAGGCAAGAGGGCCGTTCCGGTGATTTCCTCCGGTCCGTGGACGATGTCCAGAACGGAACCCGCTTCATAGATCTGATTCAGGATGTGTCCTTGTGCGGAAGGGATCCGGAAATCGACTTTTCTTGGTGGCTTGGGAAGATATTCGATCATAAGCTTTTTCAGCGTATCCAAACCCTCGCCCTTTTTTGCCGAAATCATAACCGAAGGCGCAAACCGGCTGAGGGTTTGCTGCAGTTCTATGGGATCTTCGACCTGATCTGCTTTATTGAATACATGAATCACCGGTTTTTCCTTGCAGCCGATTTCCTCCAACACCTGATGAACGGTCTTGATCTGCCCCTCCATATCCGGATGGGAGGCGTCGATCACGTGCACCAGCAGATCACTGTAGGTTGCTTCTTCCAGGGTTGCCCGGAAGGCCGTGACCAATGAATGGGGCAGCTGCTGAATAAAACCGACGGTGTCCGTCAGCAGGGCCTCCGTCCCAAAGAGGTCAAGGCGTCGGGTGGATGGATCCAAGGTCGCAAAAAGCTTGTTTTCAGCGGTCACATCCGACCGGGTCAAGGTATTGAGAAGCGTTGACTTTCCGGCATTGGTATAGCCAACCAGGGAAATCACCGGAACCTCCCGCTTTTCCCGATAGCTTCGGGTGACATTGCGCTGTTTCCGGATCATTTCGATCTCGTTTTTTAATGATTCGATCCGAGTCCGGATGTGCCGGCGGTCTTTTTCCAACTGGGATTCCCCCGGGCCACGGGTACCGATGCCGCCGCCTAGACGGGACATTTCCTTGCCTTTCCCGCTGAGTCGGGGCATCAGATAGGAAAGCTGTGCCAATTCGATCTGCAGCTTGCCTTCCCTTGTGATGGCGCGATCTGCAAAAATCTGCAGGATCAGGGCGCTTCGGTCGATCACGCGGCATTGGAGTCTTTGGTCAAGGTTCAGCTGCTGACGAATCGAGAGCTCATCATCGATAATGATCAAATCGATGGTTTTCTCGGCGGCCAGCCCATTGATTTCTTCGATTTTTCCTTTTCCAAGATAATATCCCGGATGAGGCATTTCCCGGTTGACCAGCACCTTATCCGCCACGATGCCGCCGGCGGTTTTCGTCAGCTGAGCCAACTCGTCCAAAGACGCTTGTGCGGAGAGGATTCTTTTCGGTTTAAAATAATTCAAACCGATCAGCAATACTTTTTCAGGCAGAATCTCAAGGGTTGTATCCAATTTTTTCAGCTCCTTCTTCACTGGGCTGTCGCATAAAGGCTGACAGTTCAGCGAACATCCGTTCTATTTCTGTGGATTCCTTGATTTTAAGGCTGTCGAACCAATGGATCCTGGGATCCCGGCGAAACCAGGTCAATTGCCGCTTCGCATAGCGCCGGGATTCCTGCTTGATCAAATCGACCGCTTCCTGAAAAGAGAGGTTTCCCTGCAGGTGCTGGATCAGCTGACGATAGCCGATCCCCTGCATCGCCTGGCTGTCGGGCTGACACCCTTGGTTCAGCAAGGCTTTGACTTCGTCCAGCAGACCGGCTGCCATCATGGCATCAACTCTCTCCTCGATCCGTTGGTATAGCAGTTCCCGATCCATATTCAGACCGATCCAAAACACAGTATATGGGCTCTCAGTGTTCTTTGCTGCCTGAAGATTTTCGGAAATCGGTTTTCCGGTAAGCCTGAAGTATTCCAGAGCCCGGATCACCCGCTTTTGGTCATTGGGGTGCAGTTTCGCGGCGCTGGCGGGATCGACGGCCATCAGCGCTTCAAAGAGTTTTTCCTTTCCCTGGGTGATTGCCATGTTTTGATAATACGTCCTTATTTCTCCGTTAAAATCATCCTTAGGTCCGGAGAAATCGTATGGATCGATCACGCTGTTCAGATACAGTCCTGTCCCGCCCACCAGGATCGGCAGCTTTTTCCGGCTGGCGATTCTATGGATCGTCTCTCGGGCAAGGGTCTGAAATTCTGCCACGCTGAAGGGTTCCCGGGGATCCTTGATGTCGATCAGATGATGAGGGACCCCCCTCATTTCCTCCCGGGTAACCTTGGCGGTCCCGATATCCATCCCCCGGTATATTTGCATGGAATCGGCGGATATGATTTCACCGCCCAGCCTTTGGGCGATCCGGACCGCAAGATCGGATTTGCCGGATGCGGTCGGTCCGACAACCGCAATGATCCGGATAGGAAAGGAACCCTCGATAGCCATGGAAACCTCACTTTTTTCCCCATATGCCGTAGGCAACGGGGCCATATTTGCTTTGATGGACCTCGGGACAGTCCAGCCGGCCAAAGAGTTTGCTGAAGACCCGCTCCTTCAGGACAACGGCTTTCCGGCAAACCCTGAAGGCTTCGGACAAGACCCTCTCATCAAAAGCATCATAACATGCCAGCGGTCGGATCTGGTTCATTCCCGAAGATCCCTCCACCGCCGCTTTGAACATGGGATCAAAATAGACCTGATCCCAGCTGCCCTCCGGCTGCTGTATTAAAAAGTCCAGGGCCCGGATGCATCGGACGTCGATCCGACGAGCTGCGGGACTAAGCTGGACCTTTCGGCTGTCATATCGGGTGCTTTGCTTGGCCAAGCCCCAGGCCGTTATGGCACTGATCAACGGAGAAGCCTCCAGGCCGGTCACCTGCCCGTCGGGGCCGGCAGCCCAGGCGGCCATCAATGCATCGGAGGCCAAGCCCAAGGTGCAATCCAGGACCCGGTCGCCGGGCAGGATTCCCGACGCTTCCAAAAACAAGTCCTTTTTGCCTTCCTGAAGGCTGCGGAGTCTGATCAACGCCATGCCGGGATGCCAAGCCAGCTCCGGCTGATCCATGAATAGCCGTCCATTGCGGTCCAGGATCAGGATGTAATCGCATTGGCTTTCCGCCTTAAGCTCTGCAATGCTTCGGTTCCTTCTTGGGATAAAAGGACACCCTAATTCCTCAGACAGGGCATGGGCCTGCTCACAAAGCGCCAGATCTTCGCGCCGGCCGCCGGCGTAAGTCATGGCAAATGCGTATGGGCTAAAGGGGATAGAATTTTTGTGGACCGGGGTATAGCGATTCAATTGCTTCATGATGATCTTCCGAAGGCCCGCAGAAGCCGATGGTAAGGCAGCATGTAAAGGATCGGACGGCCGTGGGGACAGGTCATAGGATGCCGGGTTTGCTGCAGCTGCATCAAAAGGTTCTCCATTTCTTTCATGGTCAGAGGCTGATTGGCCTTGACCGCGCCTTTGCAGGACATCATGATCAAGAGGGATTGACGGACGTCTTCCGGTCTCATTGCCCCCGGACGCTCAGCCAGCTGCTCAAGCAGATCCTTGAAAAAAGCCTCCGAAAGATCCGTTTGTCCTGCAGGGGCCGATCTCAGAATATACTCCCGCGGACCGAAACGCTCCACGATCATTCCCAAATCACTCAGCACCATAATATTGCGCACCAGTGCATCCTCTTCGGCATCGGTCAAATGCAGCGGCAAAGGCGTCAAAAGCATTTGAGCAGGGATCAGGGCATCCTGATGCTCAGAAAGAAGTTTTTCGTACAAGACACGCTCATGGGCCACATGCTGATCAATCATGATCAAGCCGGCGGCTGTTTCCGCCAGGATAAAGGTATGATGGAGCTGCCCGATGACCTGGAACGGGGTGTTCTGGTCAAAAACAAAATCCTCCGGATGGACAGGCCCGCCGGCAAAGGCTTTTAAGGCGGCTGTGTGAGCGGCCGGTCCGACGCCGGAACCGGTGTTCAGAGACAGCGGTTCCAGGTGTTCCAGAGCTTGGAGGCCCTGCAGCCCTGGCTTTTGCCGGTCTCCTGGGCCAGTCCCCCAATAGGGTTCTGACGGATGGGCAGCTTCTGCCGGGGATGCCGTATCTTTGAACCATTGGGGAGTGATTTCATTGAAGGTCTGCAGGCTTGGTTTGACCGCTGCTTGGACGGCTGCCGAGGAGGCAGCCATCTGACCGTATGAACTGAAATCCGGTATGGTCTGCCCCCCTGAGATCGCTTCGCGGATCTTATGGGTCAGATGGGCGTAGAGCTGAGGATCGTTGATGCGCACTTCCAGCTTTGCTGGGTGGACGTTCACATCCAAAAGCGCCCCCGGCAGATCAAAGCGCAGGACAGCCACCGGGAATCGCCCTCGCGGCAAAAGGTACTCATAACTGCGTTCGATCGCCCACTGGATCTCTTTGGAGACGACGCGCCGGCCGTTGATGAAAAGGTGGATGCTTTTTCGAGTGCCTTTGCTGTAAGGCGGAGCCGTCAGATATCCGGAGACTTCTGCCTGGGACACCTGGCCTTGGACCGCCGCTAAAGCGGTGCGGGCTGCTTTGCCGTAAAAAAGCTCGATCAGATCTTCAATGGCATTGACCCCTGCAGTATCAAGGATCGTTTTTCCTTGGGAATCCAGCCTGAAATCCACATGAGGGTAGCCAAGGGCCATCTGGATCATCAGGTCATGGACCAGTCCGCCTTCATAGCCAACGGATTTCATGAATTTTAGCCGGGCCGGTGTATTGAAAAACAATTCTTCCACCAGGATTTTGGTCCCGATCGGGCAGCCAGCCGCTTTCATCACAGGCTGTGAGGCTTCCCCTTTGACATTCAAGGTGCATCCGGTGGTGTTTGCAACAAAACGGGAAGTCAGTGTCAGGTTCGAGACAGAGGCGATGCTGGCCAAGGCCTCCCCTCGGAACCCTAACGTCGTCAGGGAATCAAGGTCCTGGATCACCGTCAATTTGCTGGTGGCATGGCGTTCCACCGCCAAAACCATATCTTCGGGCAAAATGCCGTTACCGTTGTCGGTAACGCAAATCTGTTCAAGGCCCCCTTCGCGGATCTCCACCTGGATCCGGTTGCTTCCGGCATCCAAAGCATTCTCAACCAATTCCTTAACGACCGAAACCGGGCGTTCGATCACTTCGCCGGCAGCGATCTGATTGGCGGTGACCGCATCCAAACGTTGAATTCGCTGGTCCAGGATCATCACGCCCTTTCCTGCAGCTTTTGCTGAAGCTTATACAAAAAATTCAAAGCCTCCATGGGTGACAGGTTCATCAAATTTTTCTTTTTCAGGGATTGAATGACAGAACTTATGTTCGGATCATCGGCGGAAGTTCTATGCGCTATGCTTTTATTCTGTTCCGCCGGTATGGCCGCCGGCTCAGCGAAGAGCTGCAGCTGGTCCTGTCCTTGGGTTTCCCAAGGATTGCCCAAAGCCGCTGGACCCGCCTGTCCGAGTTTCTTTTCCTTGTTCTTCTCCAACGCTTCAAGAATCATTTCTGCTTTTTCGATGACCGGTTCCGGCAGCCCGGCCAGCTTGGCAACATGGACGCCGTAGCTTTTATTGGCAGAGCCCGGAAGGATTTTATGAAGAAATACGATTCGGTCCCCTTCCTCCTCGACGACCAAAGACAGGTTCTGCACCGCCGCATTCTGCGCGGCCATTTGGGTCAGTTCAAGATAATGGGTGGCAAACAAGGTCTTGGCCTTGATGTGGCCGACGATATAATCGCTGACCGCCCAGGCAACGCTGAGACCGTCCAACGTGCCTGTGCCGCGGCCGACTTCATCCAGAACCACCAGGCTTTCCGGTGTTGCATGCTTCAGGATATGGGCAACCTCGTTCATTTCCATCATGAAGGTGCTTTGTCCGCCTCTCAGATCGTCGCTGGCGCCCACTCTGGCAAAAATCCGGTCACGAACAGGTATTCGCACTTCGGATGCGGGGACAAAGGATCCCATCTGAGCCATGACGAAGGCGATGGCGACGCTTCGGCAATAGGTGCTTTTCCCCCCCATATTCGGGCCTGTGATAATGAATAGGGTGGTCTCCGCCTTCATGTGAAGGTCGTTCGGGACAAAACGGTCGTTCTCCATGATGTGTTCAACCACGGGATGTCGGAGGTCTTTGAAAAACAGGTCCTGCTTTCCAGAATGCAGGATCGCCGGCCGGCCATAGTGGCGCTTCACAGCAATCTCAGCCAAAGATTGCAGCACATCAAGCCTTGCCAGCGCTCTTGACGTGGCCTGGACCCGGGACACAGCCTGTCCCACCATGTCCAGCAGTTGCTGGTAAAGGTCCATTTCCAGGGAAAGCATTTTTTCTTCGGCCCCTAAGACCAGACCCTCCAGCCGGATCAGCTCATCCGTGATAAAGCGTTCCCCGGAGGCCAGGGTCTGCTTGCGCTGGAAGTATTCCGGCACACCCGAAAGATTGGATTTTGTCACATCAAAATAATAACCAAATACTTTGTTGTAACCGATTTTTAAAGATTTGATGCCGGTCTTCTCCCTTTCCCGGCTTTCCAGCTCCAGCATCCACTGCCGGCCATTCCGGGCACTGTGCCTGTATTCGTCCGCCTGGGCGCTGTAGCCGTCGCGAATGAATCCCCCCTCTTTCCAGTTGGCCGGAAGGTCTTCGGCCAAAGCCCTTTCCAGCAAGCCCCAAAGGTCTTCCAGGGGATCATACTCCTCCAGGATCTCTGAGAATACGGCGGTGGCCGGCAAGGCTTCCACCGCAGAACGCAATGCCGGCAGAACCTGGAAAGAGCTCTTGAGGGTCAGCAACTCCCTGGGGGTCGCGCGGTGGTAGGCGACCCGGGTCATGAGCCGCTCCATATCATAGATCTCTTTGAGAAGCTTCCGGATTTCCTGACGCGGGCTCCAAGCCTTTGCCAGGCTTTCCACGGCGTCGAGACGCTTTTCAATGGCCTCTTTCTCCACCAGAGGCCTTTCGATCCAGTCCTTCAGCAGCCGGGAGCCGGCGGCGGTCCGGGTATCGTCCAGCAGGTCGAACAGACTGCCTTTTTTATCAAAGGTGCGCAAATTGCGCGTGATTTCCAGGTTGCGGAAGGTGGTCGGATCCATGATCAGATGATTTCCGGGTAAATCCAGCTCCAGATGGCGGATTTGCCGGGGCACTGCCTTTTGTGTCTCGGCCAGATAGATCAGGATCGCGCCGGCGCAATCGCCGGCCAAAGGATATTCCTGCCAAAGCGGCCGCCCTGCGGCCATTTCAGGAAACTGCTCCGCCAATTGTTCCAGGCTTCTCTGCCGTTCAAATTGCTCTGGCCGCCTCAAAGTGATGGCAGCGGGTTTCCGGTCATCCAGGATCCATTGCTGAGTCAGACCAGAAATCATCAGATAGTCATTTTCTGAAATCAGGATTTCACTCGGCTTCAGACGGATCATCTCGGCGGACAGCATTTCAAGCGCATCTCCCCCTAGAAACTGGGCGATCCTCATTTCACCGGTGGAAACCTCACATAAGGACATGCCCCAGGCCTTGTCATCCTCTCGCAAAACAGCGGCAATATAACTCGACGACGGCTCTTCCGCCGCAATTTCCATCGCCGTCCCCGGCGTCACGATCCGGACGATCCCGCGTTTAACCAGTCCCTTGACGGTTCTGGGATCTTCAAGCTGCTCACAAATCGCAACGCGATAGCCTTTCTGGACCAGCTTTGCCAGATACTGTTCCAGCGCATGAAAAGGAATGCCGCACATGGGCATGCGTTCCTCCATTCCGGCAGCGCGTCCGGTTAAGACAATGTCCAGTTCCCGGGCTGCCGTTTGGGCGTCCTCTCCGAAAAACTCATAGAAATCGCCAAGCCGGAACATCACGAGGGTCCCTGGATTTTCAGCCTTGATTTGCATGTATTGCTTCATCATCGGCGTCTGCGGATTGAAAGCCTGTTTTTCTTCTTTTGATATGATTGATTTTCCTGCCTCGCTGCGGCTCATAGGATTTCCCCTTTGAGAAGAAAGGTCTGCGGTTCAGTGATTTTAACACAATAGAATTTTCCTGCCCCATTTTCTGGACCCGGAAAATGGACCAGCTGACTGCCTTCGGACCGGCCGGTCAGGATTCCCGACGAATAAGTTTCCGCCAAAACTTGGACCGTCTGGCCCTGCATGGCCTGGTGTCGTTTCAGACTGATGGCAGCCTGGGTCTCCATAAGCTGATGAAGCCTTTCCTTCTTTTCCTTCAGCGGAATCTGATCCGGCATAGACGCCGCAGGGGTTCCCTGACGCGGCGAATACATAAAGGTAAAGGCGGCATCATAGCCCACCGTCTCCGCCAAATGCAGCGTATCCATAAAATCGGCCTCGGTTTCCCCCGGAAAACCGACGATGATGTCGGTGGTCAAGGTCGCGTCCGGTATTTTGTTGCGAATCGAATGAACCAATTCAAGATATCTTTCCCGGGTGTACCCCCGGTTCATCCGTTGAAGGATCGTATCGCTTCCGGATTGGACCGGCAAATGGAAATGATGGGATATTTTTGAAGAAGCTGCGATCGTATCGATCATCGATTCACTGAAATCCCTGGGATGGGAGGTCATATAGCGGATCCGCTGCAGACCGTCGAGCTTGTCCGCTTCCTGCAGCAGACGATCAAAGCTGGCCCGGCTGTCTTCCAGGTCCCTTCCGTAAGCATTGACATTCTGTCCGAGATACATGATCTCCAGAGCGCCTTCGGCCACGCGGCGCCGACTCTCCTCCAGAATCGCTTCCAGCGACCGGCTCCGTTCACGGCCGCGGACATATGGCACGATGCAATAAGTGCAAAAGTTATTGCATCCATACGTGATATTGATCAGCGCCTTGAAGGGGAAAGGCCGGATCGCAGGCAAATCTTCAATGATCTCGCAGGTTTCGGCGATGTCGCTTTGAAAACCCAGCCCACCCTGGATGTTGCGAATCATGGCCGGCAGCCGGTGCAGACGGTGCGTGCCGATCACCAGGTCGACATATGGACAGCGGCGGCGCAGCTGCGGGATCATATCCTTCTCCTGTGCCATGCAGCCGCAAAGCCCGATGATCAGCCCCGGCTTTTCTTCCTTTAATTTTTTAAGCGTTCCAAGGCGGCTGAAGACCTTTTGCTCTGCCTTCTCCCGTATGGAACAGGTATTGAATAGGATCAGCTGCGCCAAGGATGGTTCATGGGTCATTTCATATCCCATTTGCTGAAGCATCCCCTGAATGGTTTCTGAATCGCGTTCGTTGGCCTGGCAGCCAAAGGTTTCCAAATATGCCAGCATAGCATCCTCCTGATATGAGCATTTTTCAATTGATCTCTTTACGGCAGGATCATGCCGCCGCCCAAAACCCGCTCCCCTTGATAGAACACCACGGACTGCCCCGGGGTGATGGCTCTTTGCGCTTTTTCAAAAACAAGCTTGATCCGGTCTGGACCCATGGGGTACAGCATCGCCGACGCTTCGGAGGCGCCGGATCGGATCCGGGCAGCGACCGGGATCGCAGCCTGTGGGAATTCTCCGGAAATGAAATGGTTCTGAGAGGAAATCAAAGTGTCTGAAAACAAATCCGCATCATCCCCCAGGACCACCTGGTTCTGCAGAGGATCCAGTTTCAGCACGAAGGCCGGTTTTTGTAAAGCGATGCCCAGACCTTTCCTCTGGCCGATGGTATAGCATGCAATCCCCTGATGCCGGCCGAGGATCTTTCCGGTGCGATCGACGAAGTGGCCGGCTTCAAAACCTTTGGCGCAGCCGTAACGTTTCAAAAACGCCTGGTAATTGTTTTCAGGAATAAAACAGACTTCCTGGCTGTCTTTCTTTTCTGCCGGCGGTATGCCTGCCTGGGCAGCCTCCTGCCGAACTTCATCCTTGGTGCTGCAGCCCAAAGGAAAAAGGGTTTTCGATAAAATCTCCTGGCTCAATCCATACAGAAAATAGCTTTGATCCTTTTTGGGATCGCAGCCTTTCAGAAGGACATGTTGCTGGATCTCCCGATCATACAGGCATCGGGCATAATGCCCGGTAGCCAGCTTGCAAGCCCCTTGCCGTAGTGCAAAGTCCAGCAGATGCCTGAATTTGATTTTCGGGTTGCACACCACGCAAGGGTTGGGTGTCAGTCCGGCGGCATAAGTCCTGCAAAAATACTGAATGACCTCGGCATCGAACGCTTGGGTCAAATCCAGATGATGAAGCCTGATTTTAAGGAAATCCGCGGTTTTCTGCGCTTCCTGCAGGGCTTTGCTGCCGTTGAACAAGGTCATGGTGACCCCTTCCACCGCATAACCAAGCTGGATCAGCCGCAACGCCGTCACCGCACTATCGACGCCGCCGCTGAGGGCTGCCATGATTTTGCTGCCGGCTGCCGGCAAATCGGCATCGGACGCAAAGGAAGGCTTCGCCTTTTCTTTCAGAGCACATTCGAATAACTGTGTCATGGATGCTTCGGTGGCCTCCTTACGCCTTGGTCAAGCCCGCTGTGGCTGGGCTTATAATACTGAACCCCTTCCAATTCTTCAGGCAAATAATCCTGTCGTACCCAATGTCCGGGATAATCATGGGGATATTGATACGTTTGACCATGGCCGAGTCCTGCCGCGCCGGGATAGTGGGCATCCCGAAGGTGAATCGGCACCGGTCCATACCGTCCCTTGCGAACATCCTCCAAAGCGGCATCAATGCCTGTATAGGCAGAATTGCTTTTCGAAGCACAGGCCAGATAAACAACGGCCTCGGAAAGGATGATCCTCCCCTCCGGCATGCCGATTTGTTCGTAGGCCTGGGCAGCCGAAGCCGCAACCGTCAAGGCCATGGGATCCGCCAGTCCGATGTCTTCCGCCGCAAGGATCAGGATGCGGCGCAGGATAAACCGAGGATCTTCTCCTGCCTGGATCATTCTTGCCAGATAATGGAGCGCCGCATCCGGATCCGAACCGCGCACGCTTTTGATGAATGCTGAAATCACGTCATAATGCTGGTCCCCGGTTTTGTCATAGACAACAGCTCTCTGCTGGATCGAATCTTCGGCGCAGACCAGATCAATATGACGATAGCCGTCTTCGGACGGCGCCGTGGACAAGACTGCCAGTTCCAGTCCGTTTAAGGCCTGCCGCACATCACCCCGGGCCGCGGCGGAAAAATGAGCCAGCGCTTCCGGGGAGATTTCCACTTTGAAGCGGCCCAGACCATGCTCGGCATCCCTCAGCGCTCTTTGCAGGATCACCAGAATATCCTGCTCGGTCAAAGGCTCCAGCCGGAAGATCCTGGATCGGGACAGCAGGGCTGAATTAACGCTGAAATAGGGATTTTCAGTTGTGGCACCGATCAGTACGATCTTTCCTTCCTCAACCGAGGGGAGCAGCGCATCCTGCTGGGATTTATTGAAACGATGGATCTCGTCGATGAAAACGATGGTTTTTTTCTGATGGTATTTGAGCTGTTCCTCTGCGTCTTTGACCACTTGCCGAAGCTCGGCCACCCCTGAGGTCACGGCATTGATCGTGACGAACCGGGCCTGGGTCGCATTGGAAATCACCCTGGCCAGTGTGGTTTTCCCGGTGCCCGGCGGGCCGTAAAAGATCAAGGAACCCAGCTGATCGGTTTCAATGGCACGGCGCAGCAGCTTCCCCCGGCCCAGGATATGGTCTTGCCCAACCACATCGTCAAGGGTTTGCGGCCTGATCCGGGCAGCCAAAGGCATTTGTTTTTTCGAGGCTTCTTCTCCTGCAGCACTGAACAGATCCATCGGATCAACTCCTTTGATACAACTGACGGACAACGTAGGAGGCCATCATAAGACCTGCCGATGCCGGCACGAAAATCATACTGGCTGGACCTTCTCCCCCATGCTTCGGCTCCGTGGCCGGTTCATCGCTCCAGACAACCGGAACCCCTGTGGTGATCTGCTCGTCCTTCAGCAGCCTGCGAAGCTTCCTGGCCAGTGGACAAGTATGGGTTTTCGCAATATCGTCGATCCGCAGACGGCTGGGATCCAGCCGATAACCAGCCCCCATCGAGGAAATCAGCGGGATATGTTTCTCAAAGGCGGTTTTGATCAGCTGCGCTTTCGCCGGCAGATCATCGATGGCATCCACAATGAACGAGAAGTGCCTGCCGCAGAACAATTCATCCATATTCTCCGGCGTCAGCTTGGTTTTAAGATTGACAATCTCCAGTTCAGGGTTGATCTGCAGGAAGCGCTTCTCCAGAACGTCGGTTTTATAACGCCCGATCGTACCTTGGGTTGCCGGAAGCTGCCGGTTGATATTGGTCAGGCTCACCCGGTCGAAGTCCAGCAGATCAAGATGCCCGACGCCAGACCGGGCAAGGGCTTCCGCGGCAAAAGAGCCAACGCCTCCCAGTCCGCAAATCAGGATGCGGGAACGATTCAGTTTTTCGATGGCTTCCTGTCCAAGCAAACGCTGGCTTCTTTCGCGCCAATCCATAGGCTGCTCCTTATTTGAAGAAATTCATCATTCTATTATACCACAAAATCCCCCATTGTAAAAAAACAACCCCACAATGCCGTGGGGTCGTTGTTTTGAACCTGCTCGCGCAGGTGGGTGCCCTCCCGCTTGTTTCATCGTTCCCTCATAAATGAAGGCCTACAAGTCTGCAAACGGAGCTCAGGGGCTCCCTATGTATAAGTGTTGGCTCAAAACATAACGACACGATCACGCACACCGCAGGGTAACCATCGTTGGGTCTTAATTAATGCTATCACAAGCGCGCCGCTATTTCAAGTCTTGACTATGCTTCCGTGCTCCTTGTCCGGATCCCGATATGCAGTTCTCTCAGCTGCTTGGGGGCGACGGCGGACGGTGCTTGACTCATCAGCTCCATGGCACTTTGGGTTTTCGGAAAAGCGATGACGTCACGGATGGTGTCGCGTTTCAGCATCAGCATGACCAGACGGTCAACACCAAAGGCCAGTCCGCCATGGGGCGGCACGCCATATTCAAAGGCCTCCATCAGATAACCGAATTTTTCACGAGCCTCTTCATCGGACAAGCCTAAGGCTTTGAACATAGTCTCCTGAATCGGACGCTGGTGGATACGGATGCTGCCGCCGCCGATTTCTACGCCATTCAGAACAATATCATAAGCTTGGGCCAGGACCCTTGCCGGATCGGTCAGGATCAGGTCCAAGTCCTCCTCACGGGGCATGGTAAAGGGATGGTGCATGGAGACAAATCGTTTTTCCTCTTCGGAGTATTCGAATTGCGGGAAATCCACGATCCAAAGGAAATTGAATTGGCTGTCGTCGATCAGGCCCAGGATCTCGCCAAGCTTCAAACGCAGGTGGCCCAGTGCGGCAGCGGTAACGGACTCCGTGTCGGCCACGAAAAACAGGATATCGCCGGGCTCGCCTTTCATTTGCTGGATCAGGGCCTGGATCTGCGCTTCAGTAAAGAATTTTGCAATGGGCGACTTATAGCCTTCCTCGGTCAGTGTGATATAGGCAAGGCCTTTGGCGCCATAAATCGCTGCCAGCTTGGTCAGGTCATCGATCTCTTTCCGGGAGAATTTGGCACAGCCTTTGGCGTTGATGCCCTTCACGTGTCCGCCTTTTTCCAGGACCTGCACAAAGACTTTGAATTCGCTGCCCTTCACCACATCGGCCACATCCACCAGTTCCAGTCCGAAACGGGTATCCGGCTTGTCCGAGCCATAGCGCTCCATGGCTTCATGCCAGGACATGCGGGTTAGAGGCAACGGAACGTCCACATTCAAGGTCTCCTTGAACATTTTGGCGATCATACCCTCAATCAGGGTCAGAATGTCATCTTGTTCCATGAAAGACATTTCCAGGTCGATCTGGGTAAATTCAGGCTGGCGGTCGGCTCGCAAATCTTCATCCCGGAAACAGCGGGCGATTTGGAAATACCGGTCAATGCCGGAAACCATCAGCAGCTGTTTATAGATTTGAGGGGACTGGGGCAGCGCGAAAAATTCACCGGGACGCAAACGACTGGGAACCAGGAAGTCGCGGGCACCCTCCGGTGAGCTTTTGATCAAGGTCGGCGTTTCAACTTCAAGGAAATCATGATCCAGGAAGTATTCTCTCGCAACCCGGTTGACCTGGCTGCGCAGCTTCAGGCTGCTGACCATTTCGGGACGGCGAAGATCAAGGTAACGGTATTTCAGACGCACCATTTCATCGACGTCCACATGGTCTTCAATATAAAACGGCGGGGTCTTCGAAGGGCTCAGCAGACGGAAATCCGTCGCAAGGACCTCGATTTCGCCGGTTTTCAAATTGGGATTGGCGGAGCCTTCAGGCCGGGGACGGACTTTCCCCGTCACCGCCAGGACGAATTCGTTGCGGATGGTCTCCGCTTTGGAAAACAGGGTTTCACCGATGGCCGGGTCGATCACCACCTGGACCATGCCTTCCCGGTCTCTCAAATCTACGAAAATGACGCCGCCATGGTCACGGCGGCGATGGGTCCAGCCCATCAGGGTCAGTTCCTGCCCTACGTGCTCCAGGGTCACCTGTCCGCAATAGCAGCTTCGTTTTAATCCTTGGATCGACTCGCTCATTTTATATCCCCCTCAACCTTGATTGCGGAAAGCTTCTGTTGCACATAGCTGACTGCATCATTCACACTGATCGTTGTTTGTTCTCCGTTGGCCATTTGGCGGCAGATCACAGCCTGACGGGCAATTTCATCGTCGCCGATGATCAATACGATTTTGGCCGCAACCCGGTCTGCCGCTTTCATTTGGGCCTTCAATCCCTTGCCCTGGTAATCCCTTTGGACCCTAAGGCCGGACAACCGCAGACTGTGGCAGAGCTGGCTGGTGAGAATTTCGGCATTTCCACCCAGTCCGGCAACAAAAACATCGCAGGAATCGGGCTTCTGCAGCTGGCTCCCCTGCTGTTCCAGCGTCAAAAGCAGCCGTTCCATTCCTAACGCAAATCCGATGCCCGGGAGCGCTGGACCTCCGATCTCTTCGATCAGGTTGTCATAGCGGCCGCCTCCGCAGATGGCGCTTTGGGAGCCTTCCTTGCCGGCAGTGATTTCAAAAGCGGTCCTGGTATAATAATCCAGTCCACGGACCAGGTTTTGGTCCACTGCATAGGGAATCCCCATAGCTTCAAGAATTTTCTTGACCTGGTCAAAATGGTTTTGGCAATCCTCACAAAGATACTGAGTGATGGACGGCGCACCCTGGACCAATTCATGGCAATGCTTGCTCTTGCAGTCCAGGATCCGCATCGGATTCCGGTCGAAGCGGGTCTGACAGGTTTCACAGAGGTCGTGCAAGGCAGGCCTCAGATGATCCTGAAGCGCTGCGCGATACGCCTTCCGGCAAACCGGGCAGCCGACGCTGTTCAGATGGACCAATACATTTTCCAAGCCTAAACCATGGAATATTTCATAAGCAAAGGCAACGGCTTCACTGTCAATGGCTGGTTCATGGCCCCCGATGGTCTCGATGCCGAACTGGTTGAATTGACGGTAACGGCCGGCCTGAGGCCGGTCGTAGCGGAACATGGGGCCCACATAATAGTATTTTCCAGGCAAAGTGCCGGAATACAGCTTATTCTCGACAAAAGAACGGGCAACCCCGGCCGTGCCTTCCGGCCGCAGCGTCAGGGAACGGTCGCCGCGGTCGGTGAAGGTGTACATTTCCTTTTCCACCACGTCAGAGGTATCGCCAATCCCTCTTTGAAACAGCTCTGTATGCTCAAAAATCGGGATCCGCAATTCCTGAAAGCCGAATCGTCCGGCCAAATCCCGCAAATAGTTTTCGACATAATGCCATTTCCATACTTCATCCGGCAAAATATCATTAACGCCGCGGGGCTTCGTTGTCAGCATGAAATCGGCTCCTTCCTGAATTTCGATCAAATCATGGATTTTTGTTCTTAAAAATGCCTACTTAAATAAATTTATACAATCTACTTGAGCTTGTCAACTTTTCGTTGGATTATTTCATGGATTCTTTCGATATATTGGATCAAATCCTTAGGATTGTAATCATTCTCCAAGGTCCAATCCTTCGGGGATATGAATTTGCTGCAGGCGCCGACCCCGATCCCAAGGATCGTCTGTCGTTCTTCCATCATTAGGATATTGTACAGGCAATGCTGTCCCGGCAAGGAATAGCCGACGTTTTCCGTCATGGCAAGGATTTCTTTTTGCCGGTAAAGATAATAAGGCACATAGCCGGCTTCGGTCAGTTTTTGCCGGGCTGAATCCCCCATGGCCAGACCGGCAGCAACCGTCAGAAGCTCGGGATACTTTTCTTTGAATGCCGATCCCCGTTTGATGGCCAGACCGTGGATCGTTATGTTTTCCGGCCGGAAGGCCAGGAGCTTGTCAAGGGTATCGTTCAGCTCAGCCAGCCCTTCTCCTGGCAAACCGAGGATCAGGTCGCTGTTGATGGCCATATGGCTTCCGGATAATCGCGCAAAGGTTTCCTCCACGTCTTCAACCCGGTGCTTTCGACCAATACTGTCCAGCGTTTTTTGCTGCATCGTCTGAGGATTGACACAGATGCGCCGGACCGGATGGCGGCCAAGCACTTCAAGAATCTCTTTGGTCAAGGTTTCCGGGCGGCCGCCTTCCACGGTCCACTCCGCATCCGGCAAGAAATTGAAATTCGCTGAGAGCGCGGTCAGAAGCCGGTCCATATGCTCCGCATCCATCGCCGTCGGCGTCCCGCCGCCAAAATACATGGTTTGGACCTTCAGTCCCTGTTTTCCGGCAGCGCCTCCAATCTGACGGATTTCCTCCAGCATGGCCTGGAAACATGGTTCTGCCCATTTTTTCCAGCGTTTGAGGTCATACCCGGGGAAAGAGCAATAACTGCAGCGGCTCGGACAAAATGGGAAACCGATATAAAGGCTGATCACCCTTCGATCCCCGGCATACCGTGAAAGGATCGGCCGTTGGTACTGAACGGTTTGAAGCAGCAGGTCGATCCGGGTCTCCTCGACGCCATACTCCACGTCAAGAATATGCCTGATTTCTTGCTCCGCCAAGCCTTGGTCAAGAAAACGATGGATCATCTTGGTGGGCCGGACACCGGTCAGAATACCCCATGGATTGGGACGTGCCAGTTTATAAGCGATCAGCATGTGGTGAAAAGCCAGCCTCAGCACACGCCGCCGCCGGTATTCCCAGGTTTCTTCAAAAGCAAAGGGCCGGACCTCCTCCTCCCAGGAGCAGGTCTGACATTGGTCCTGCCAATTGAGCCGCACCGACTTTTTTTGCCGGTCCCAAGCAATCTGCAGCAGCGGCGGCCGGGCCAGCGCGGTGGGAACGCAGACACCCATTTCATGCACCACAGCCATATCCTGCACATCCTTGGCCTGGACATCGATCATGTCCATGGCGGTGAGCTGCGCCTCGGACGTCTTGCCGCAAGCTTGCGCAGCCTGAGCTTCTTCGGACCGCACTTCATAGCCGTAACAGCGCAGCAAATCATTTAATACAGCCCGGTCGGAACTGCAATTGGAGGTCAGCGTCAAGGGCTTAAAAGGGTTTTCCATGAATCTCATCCTTTAATTAAATATTTTCGCTGAAAAAGGCATTGAAGCGTTTTTCATCACCAATGGTCGTCTGGGGACCATGGCCAGGATAAACCACGGTGTCGTCAGGCAATCGATATAATTTTTCTCTTATGGACTTTTCCAGGTCCTGAAAATTTCCGCCGGGCAGATCTGTCCGGCCCACTGAGCCTTGAAACAGCGTATCGCCTGTGAACACACAGCCCTCACTCAGAAGACTGATCCCGCCTTCGGTATGGCCAGGTGTGAGCAGCACTTTAAGATGAATATTTCCAAGAGAAATTGTTTCATTTTCCTCCACACAACGATCCGCTTCCATGGTCGCCCGGCTGCCCATCATATAAATCATGCTGCTGCGTGGGTCACCCAAGCGGTGTTGGTCCAGGGAATGGATCAGGACCTGCGCTGCCGGAAAAGCTTTTTTCAACTGGGGTATCGCTCCGATATGGTCTCCATGGCCATGGGTCACCACGATATAACGGGGAGATAGTTGGTTTTTGTCCAGCCGGTCCAGGATCTTTTCCGGCTCGAATCCGGGGTCGATCACAATGGCTTCGTTACCATGGTCTTCGAAAAGAATATAACAATTGGTCTGGTAATCGCCCAGGGCAAGATTGATGATCTGCAACGGGGTCTCCTCCTTTGATACGGTTCTGTCTTCGATCTTTGAAGCTGTCATCCAACCACATCCTGTCGATCCCTTCCGGGCGTGACCCGGTACACTTCGTTGATGTCCTTGATCCGGCGGATCCGTTCGATAATGTAATTCAGATGGTCGATGTTCTTGATTTCCATTTTTATATTGGTGGTTGCCATGCCGTTTTTCATAGCTCTGGAATGGATCGCATGGATCGGCATTTTTAAATCCGCCAGCGTGGTCAGAATGTCGCTGGTCAGACGAGCCCGGTCTCTGGAAATAATTTCGATTTCAGCGATGAACATACCGCTGGCTGTATCCTCCCAAGCCACCTCCACAAAACGTCCATCCTCTTCATTGCGATAGTGCTGCGCATTGGGGCAATCCGCACGGTGGACGGATACGCCTCGCCCTCGGGTAATGTAGCCGACGATCTCATCGCCTGGGAGCGGATTGCAGCAGCGGGACAGACGGATCAGGACGTTGTCGACCCCGCGAACGATGATCTCTCCGGCCGCTTTGCCACTGCCGGCTTCTTTTCTGCGGTTTTTGACCGCATTGGCGGCTGCGGCGACCTGGGCGGCAATCTTCTCCTCCGGCGGGGCGGCGTTTTTATAGAAATCCTCCCGAATCCGGTTCATCACGGTGGTCAGATTGGTGCTGCCGTCGCCAAGAGAAGCCAGCAGATCATCCACCGTATTGAAGCCGAAGCGCCTAGCCACATCGATCAGGGCATCGTCCTTCAGCAAGTCGCCGATATCCAGGTTGTTCTTTTTTAAGTCGTGCTCGATCAGGTCGCGGCCTTTGATCAGGTTTTCGGATTTCTTTCCTTTTTTGAACCAGGCCCGGATTTTACTGCGTGCCTGGGAGGTGCGGACGATGTTGAGCCAGTCCAGCTTTGGTCCGGCGGCAACCTTGGAGGTCATGATCTCGATGATGTCGCCGTTTTTAAGCTGGTAATCCAGCGTCACGATGCGGCCGTTGACCTTGCAGCCGATGCAGCGGTGTCCGATGTCTGAATGGACCCGATAGGCAAAATCCAGCGGGGTCGATTGGGCAGGAAGCTCAATGACATCCCCTTTCGGAGTAAATACAAAAACAATATCCTCAAACATGTCCAGCTTGAGCATTTCGATGTATTCATCGGTATCCTTGATTTCGGACTGCCATTCCAAACTCTGGCGAAGCCATTCAAAATAACGGTCATAAGACTTCTCTTCGCCCTCTTTATAAATCCAGTGGGCTGCAACGCCATATTCCGCCACTCGGTGCATGTCCTCCGTCCTGATCTGGATCTCGAAGGGTTCACCGTCAACCCCCATGACCGTCGTGTGGATCGATTGGTACATGTTTTCCTTCGGCATGGCAATGAAATCTTTGAATCGGCCAGGGATCGGCTTCCAGATCGTATGGATGATTCCCAGGGAGGCGTAGCAATCCTGGATGGTTTTGACGATGATCCGGATGGCCACCAGGTCATAGATTTCCGATATTTCTTTGCCTTGGTTGATCATTTTCTTATAGATGCTATAGCAATGCTTCGGCCGTCCCTTGATGTCGGCCTGGATCCCTTCGGACTCCAGACGCTGCCGCATCAACGTGATGACCTCGTCGATATAATGCTCTCTTTCCGATCTCAGGTTTGCCAGGGCATCCATGATATAGAAATATTTTTCCGGATCCAGGTACCTCAGTGAAAGATCTTCCAGTTCGTTTTTCAGACTGAAAATACCCAGTCGATGGGCCAGCGGAGCATAGATTTCCAGCGTCTCTTTAGCAATCTCCTGCTGTTTGGCGGGAGAATGGACGTCCAGGGTCCTCATGTTGTGCAAACGGTCCGCCAGCTTAATCAGGATCACACGGATGTCTTTAGCCATAGCCAGGAACATTTTCCGGAAGCTCTCCACCTGTCGTTCCGCTTTGGACCGGCACTCCAGCTTGCTCAGCTTGGTAACGCCATTAACCATCAAGGCGATGTCCGCCCCGAATTCTTTTTCGATGGCCTCGATGGTTATATCCGTATCCTCCACCACATCGTGCAGCAGGCCAGCGCGCACCGACGCCGCATCCATCCCCATATCCGCAAGGATGCAGGCCACGGCCAAACAATGGGTAATATAGGGAACTCCGGATTTGCGGAACTGGGCTTTGTGAGCTTCCGCCGCGAAATCGAAGGCAAGCTGGATCTTTTCCGCTTCCTGGGGATGAGGATATTTGGATTTCAGCCAATTCAGGGATTTTTGTTCATGGATGAACAACTCTTGAGCAGTCATAACCTCATCCTCCTTCTCCTTTAAGATTCTTCAGGCAATATGGGACGGCTGATGCTTTCCAGCAAAAGATCCATGTTATCCGAAAATGCCAATTCTGCATATTCGGCAAAAGCCATGCTTTCATCCTGGCCTTCCAGATAACGGCTGGAGTGATTCAGGTCAAGCTTGGAGGGCGGGGGCGGCGCCATGTGGATGTAACGACGGCCGGCGTCCTGCTCCCGCAGCAGAAGGCCCAGCTCCTCCAGTATGCCGAGGCAGGCTGCCACGGTCCTTTCGCCGATGTCTTTGAGTCCCTTGGCCTTCAAGGCTTCCACGATTTCCAGATTGGTCATGGACAATGGATTCTGACGCCTGGCCTCTTCCCTGAGATAGAGGTAGAACTGACCCAACGCATTCCGGTCCGGCGCTGTGCTTTGAAGGATGAACTGGTTCAGCTGGTGGTCCTCCCGGCCATACAAGAGATGGATCCGGGCAGGCAATCCATCCCTGCCAGCCCGGCCGGACAATTGATTATATTCGGATTTGGCAAAACACATATGGTATAGCACCACGTCCCGGATGTTGCGGACATCGATGCCTTCCCCAAAGGCGCTTGTGCTGACCAGGATATTGATCTGCCCCTGCTGGACCATGGTCTCCAGCGTTTGTCGGCAGGCGCGGTCCAGGCCGCCGTGGTAAAAGGCGATCTGGCTTCTAAGATGCGGCAGATAGCTCCGCAGCTTTGCCGCCAGCTCATAGGCTTGACGGCGGCTGTTGACATAGATGACGCAACGCGGCTGGCCGGTCAGCAAGTCCAGGAGATACGTCAGTTTGTCGTCACATTTCCTGGCATCCACAAGCTGCAGATTGATCCGGCAGTGATTTTCAAAGACGGAATGGCCGATTTGGAAGGTTTCACGAATTTTTTCAGCGGTTTCTTGATTGGCCGTTGCCGTAGCCGCCAGCACCACAGGCTTACCCAGATCCGACCAGACCTTGCCTATTTTTTTGTAACCGCTGCGGTGGGTTTGGGCGAGATGATGGGCTTCGTCGATGACCAGCAGGCGCAGATCCCTCTGAACGGGCATAAAATCCGATTTATGGATATCCAGAAATTCCGGCGTGGTCATCACGATTTGGATCTGTTTCTGGAGAAGCTTTTTGAAAAAAGCCTTTCTTTCCCAGGAATTGAGGCCCCCATTGGCGATCGCCGTTCCAATGCCCAAAGGGCCCATCTGGTTTTGAAACCGTTGGAATTGATCATTGACCAGGGAACGCAGGGGATAAACCAAAAGGGTGATGCCCTTGCCGTTGATTGCATGGAAAGCCGCCATGGCCTCAAACACGGCGGTCTTGCCTCTTCCAGTCCCCATCACCAGAAGGGTGCTGTTTCCTTGCCGGAGGTTTTCTAAGGCTTCCTCTTGCTTTTCATGAAATCCGCCCTGTCCGAGAATGGCCTGACGGATTCGTTCAAGCTGCTGTTCCGGGGGGAGTTTCTGCAACTTCTCAAAGACCGCCTCTCTTGAAATCGGTGCGTCCTCCGCGGTGTCACCGGCGGCCAGCACCGATTGGGCATGGTCCTTATAGATAACCAGATTCAGTCCTTTGTTTTCACGATGGCCGCCGGTGACCTGGGCTGCATAAGCACCGTATGTCGTCCCCTGACGGACCGATTCCGCAATGTGCCTGGCCAGTCCGGATTTTAGATAGCCCAGCTGCCGGTCCTGGAAATAAACCGCGATGGCATTGGGGTCATAGGGGTTTTCCGGTTCCGGCCTGAGCTCCATGGCATCACCGGGCGTAACGTTTCCCAGCCATAAGGAACGGTCACCAAACGAAATCCCGGCAATCTTTGTAAAGAAGGTTTCCCGTTGGATCAAATCACGATAGAAATCATCTTCTTGCCACAAGCTGCCTTCAGCGAACAATCGTTCGATAAAATCCTGTGGCCCCTGGAGATCATCTGGCTGTTCGTGATCCTTGATATCTTTGATCAGCAGCTGAAGCGACGCATGGTCGTTCCATTGGTTGATTTCGGGAATGAACATCAAGTCAAGGCAGCTCAATTGCGAAATCTCGTCATATCTCCGCCCCATATTGAAGGCAATGCCATCCAAAGTCCGGCCGCCCGCCAGGAACGACATTTTCAGATGCTGCTTTTCGATCCCCACGGCACGTGTCTGCTGCAGCCGAGCGTTTCTCAGGACGAAAACTGGCTGCGGATTTCCTGCGCCAAAGGGTGCCAGATCCGAGAGCCGTTCGACAAGGTCCATGTCCAGCCAGGAAGCGTCGATCTCCAAATCCGCAGTTTTGACCGGAATCATCTGATGCTCTGAAAGATGCTCCTCTGCATAGGCCAGCAAAGCCTCCTTCAAAGCAGGATACTGTGCGGCTTCCAGGCTGCAGCCGGCCGCCATTTCATGGCCTCCGTGCGCCGAAAGCCACAGACTGGCGGCATGGAGCGCCTGTTGGATGTCAAAGCCCTGAATGCTTCGAGCGGAACCTTTCCCGATATTGCCTTCAAAAGCGACCAGTAAAACCGGCCGATGGAATTGTTCAGTCAAACGGGAGGCTACGATGCCAATTACCCCGGAATGCCATTGATCCGAAGCTAGAACGATCATTCTTTCTTTATCTAAGTCCACGCTGGATTCAATTTTATGAAGGGCATCCTCGGCGATCCCAGCCTCAATGATTTGCCGCTGTTTGTTGGCGTCATCCATTTCCCGGGCCAGGACAGCAGCCTTCGCCGGATCAGAGGCCGTCAGCAGCTCCACGCCCAAAGATCCTTTGGTCATACGGCCGGCGGCATTGAGGCGGGGCGCCAACCCAAAGGCGATGCTTCCGCTTTGGATCTCCTTGCCCGCCAAACCGCTGGCCTCGATCAGCGATGCCAGACCGGTCCTTGGCGTTCGATTGATCTGTATAAGGCCGCGGGAAACGATGATCCGGTTATCCCCCGTCAAGGGAACCACATCCGCCACAGTTCCTAAGGCCGCCAAATCCATATAAGCCAACGCCGCCTCCGGCTGTCCCAGCCGTTCACAAAGGCACTGGGTCAATTTCAATGCAACGCCAACGCCTGCCAGATGAGAATCAGGGCGTTCCTCCGGAAAACGTTTCGGGTTGATGACGGCCAACGCCTGCGGCAAGCGCTCCTGGGGCTGGTGATGATCCGTAATGATCAGATCAAGCCCGATGTCGGCTGCATAAGCGGCCTCAGCCACGGCCGTGATGCCGCAGTCCACAGTAACCACCAGGTCTGCCCCTTGGGATCGCAACATGGCCAGAGTATCCTTACGCAGGCCGTAGCCTTCCTCCTGCCGGTCCGGAATATGGTATTCCGCCCTTGCGCCGAAGTTCTTCAGCACCGACCACAGGATGGCTGTGGCGGTCATGCCGTCCACATCGTAATCACCGTAGACAATCATCTTATGCTGTTTATGGATGGCTTTCAATAAGCGCTCCACAGCGGGAAGCATATCCGGCAAAGACCAAGGATCGGATAAATAACGTTCGTCTTTTTTATAAAGAAACGCTTCTTGGTCTTCCGCTGACTCGATGCCTCGAATCCTTAACAGAGAAGCCACCAAAGGGCATATGGGTCCTTGGCGGCTGTCGGTCGATAAGTCACTAAAATGTAATGGCTCTTTTATTTTCCAGATTTTATTGATCAGCATGTAGCGGGTCCTTGGTTTGATCTTCTTGAATTTGGGAAGTCGTCGGATCGGTTGGGAATGCGGTTTGTCCGGGGTTCAGTCCGGAAACGGATGGATCTGCGGTTTTGCCTTGTCCTTCCAGCGCCTCGATTTTTTTGTTCAACTCGGCAATCATTTTTTCCATACGCTTATTTTGCGTCTTCAGATCCTTTTTTTGCCGGTGGTTGCTGTATTGCTTGAAAAGGCCAAGAAAAAACAACAGCAGGGCTCCTGCGGCCAAGGATCCCAGGATAACCAAAACGAGGGATATGTCCGCCTGCCATAATAGAAAATGAACCGTAACGACCATTGTGTTTTGAACTGCAAATGCCGCGATGGCGATGGCGAAAATGAGTGCCGCGATCAAATATGCCTGCATGACAAAATCCCCCTCAATCCATTATTTTAAGCCGCTTCTTACTTCCTTAACCTTGATTGTACTACATCGTATCGGGTTTTAACAATAACTTACGTAAATATTATCATGTTGTGCGGCAGCGAAGAAAAGCAGCCGGTCCGAAGACCGGCTGCTCTGAGGATTGCACAAAAGATCTTACAATTTGGTGGTTTCTTGTTCAGGCTGGTCTTGTTCCACCACATACTCTGCTTCTTCAGGCTCAGAAACTGCGACTTCTTCAGGTTCTTCGGCCTTCTCCGCCTTCACATCGCTTCGTACGATTGAAGCAACAGCGCTTTTATTGAAATGGACATAGACCTCGGATGCAACTTCCAAGGTCACCCGGTCTTCTTTGATCGCCCGGATGATGCCGTGAATGCCGCCAATGGTGATGACCCTGTCTCCTTTTTTCATACTTGACAGGAGCGCTTCACGTTCTTTTCTCTGCTTCTGCTGAGGACGCAGAATCAAAAAATACATCATGGCCACCATGACGAGAATCCAGGTAATACTGCCGCCTACACCTTGCATGCCTTAACCTCCTTGATTTTGAGAATGTGTCGATCCTATGAAATAGTAAACTCTTTATATGAAATGATACCTTGAACCGCCTTGAATTGCAAGCTTAACTTTCGCTCTGCCAGTCCGATAGCAATTGAGCCGCCACTTCAGCCAGACGATCTTCCCTTATGGCGCTGCGTAGTTTGGCCATCAGGCGGATCAGGAAATGCAGATTATGGGTGGTGGCCAGCCGGGGGCCCAGGATCTCTCCCGCCATGAACAGATGGCGGATATACGCCCTGCTGAAGGTCCTGCAAGCATAACAGTCGCAGTGGGGATCCAAGGGGCCCATGTCCGCCTTGTATTTCGCGTTGCGGATCACCAGCTTCCCCGAGGAGGTGAATACCGTCCCATTTCGTCCGATGCGGGTTGGCAGGACGCAGTCAAACATATCGATGCCTCGCAATACCCCTTCAACCAAACAGTCCGGAGATCCGACGCCCATCAGATAGCGGGGCTTGTTTTCCGGCAGCAGCGGCGTGGTGTGCTCGAGGATCTCGTACATCATGGGTTTATCCTCCCCGACGCTGAGTCCGCCGATGGCGTAGCCCGGGAAGTCCATCTCCACAAGGTCCCTGGCGCTGGATGTGCGAAGATCCTTATACATGCCGCCCTGAACGATCCCGAACAAGCTTTGGTCTTCCCGGGTGTGGGCGGCTTTGCAGCGCTCTGCCCAGCGGGTGGTGCGTTCGGTGGCTGCCTGGGCATATTCATAGGTGGCCGGATAGGGAATGCATTCGTCAAATGCCATGGCAATGTCAGCGCCCAGCAATTGTTCGATCTGCATGACCCGCTCCGGAGTGAATAAATGCTTGGACCCATCAATGTGTGAACGGAAGTCGACGCCTTCCTCCCGGATTTTTCTCAGATCACCCAGGCTGAAAACCTGAAATCCGCCGCTGTCGGTCAGGATCGGACCCTTCCATGCCATGAAGCCATGCAGACCGCCGGCTTGGGCCACAAGGTCCGCCCCGGGCCGCAGATAGAGATGATAGGTATTGGATAAAAGGATCCTGGCGCCCATAGCCTCCAATTCATTGGGAGCCATGGCCTTGACGGTGGCTTGGGTCCCCACAGGCATAAAAACCGGTGTTTCCACCGTGCCATGGGGCGTATGCAGACATCCGAGACGCGCCATGGACTGTGGGTCTTTCTTATAACATTCCCATCGTACTTTCATTGGGTACCTCACCTTTTATGATTATAGGATCAGCATGGCATCGCCAAAACTGAAAAAGCGGTATTCCCGGAGGACAGCTTCCCGATAGGCTTCCAGGACTCTCTCTCTGCCGGCTAAGGCGCTGACCAGCATCAGCAGGGTGGATTTCGGCAAATGGAAATTTGTAATGAGGCCATCGATGATTTGAAACCGATAACCCGGATAAATATAAATGTCCGTCCAGCCCGAACCGGCCTTCAGGCGTCCTTCTGCCGACATGCTCTCCAAGGTTCTGACCGAGGTGGTGCCGACGGCGATGACCCGACGCCCCTCTTCCTTGGCGCGGTTGATCCGGAGGGCGTTTTCTCCGGTAATTTCGAAGTACTCCTTGTGCATCACGTGGTCTTCAATCGCATTGGCTTCCACAGGACGAAAGGTTCCTAATCCGACATGGAGAATGACCTCTGCAAATTCCACACCCTTGGCCTCCAGTTCACCGAATATCCCTTCGGTAAAATGGAGTCCGGCCGTGGGCGCAGCAACAGAGCCGGGCCGATTGCCATAAATGGTCTGATACCGTTCCGGATCGTTTAATGATTGATGAATATAAGGCGGCAGCGGTACAACGCCGACCTGGCTTAAAACCTTTTGAAAATCCCCTTCCCATTGGAACCGGACCAGGCGGCCGCCGCTTTCGGTCCTGTCTTCGATCACAGCGGTCAGCTGTCCGCCGCCGAATTCCAAGCGTGTGCCGGGCTGCAGACGTCGTCCCGGTTTGACCAAACAATCCCAAAGGTCTGTTTCTGCCTGATGCAGCAGGAAGCATTCAACCTGTCCGCCGGTGCCGCATTTACGGCCCAGCAGCCGGGCGGGGATGACACGGGTCTTATTGAAAACCAAAAGGTCCCCCGGCTTCAAGTGGTCAGGAAGGTCAAAAAAATGCTCGTGTTGGCTGGGACCGCTGTTTTTCGGAAGGTAGAGAAGCCGTGCGCTGTCTCTGGGCATTACGGGCGTCTGGGCGATCCTCTCTTTGGGCAGATCGTAATCAAAATCGGATAAATGCATGGTTTTGTATTCTTACCTCAAATCTTATGAAATCGATTGCAGGGTCAATCGTCCATCGTTTTTTCCTTGATTATAGTAATATTCGATAATTTCCCGGCAAGTTTTGCCGGCTTCGGCCATACCGATGGCGCCCCATTGGCTCATGCCGACGCCGTGGCCATGCCCTTTGCCGGAGATGGTCACGCCGGTCACAGCCGCCGATGCCGATTTGTCGATGGTTTGGACACCGTTGGCGGTTATGATGGCGTATTGGGTTTTTTTCGGGGCGATGGGGGCAGGCTGGCCGTTGGCCACCAAGGCTTTTGCCGTCGAAATCGGCTGGGACAGGGTTGTGGTGCAGCCTGCTCCGTTTCGGACCAAGGTACCGCCCTGGGGCGTGATCGTAAACAACGCGCTGCGCAATTCTAAAAAATTCCTTATATCTTCTTTATAAAGGCTGGCCGTTCCGGCTGTCCCGAGAACGTCCAGCTGGGTGATCCGCCCTGATGCGGTCTTTGCAATCGTGATTTTTCGGGTCACGGGGTCATAGGCCAAGGATTTTCCCTGGATCCCTGTGACCGTGCCCACTTGGATCGGCTGATCTGCATGGGAAGCGTTCCATTCGCTGATCATGGTTTGCAGCTGGGTGAGGGTGTACTTTTTTTCCCATTGGTAGCTGCTGGCAGGCCAGCCGGCGCTGTCCTGGGCTTGTCGAAGCGCGATGGCATCATAGGGTGAATACACCGCCTTCGCGTAACTCAGTCCCGAGCTCCAGACATTTTCGGAGCTCTCGGTGTAGCCTCCCGCATTGGAGCAAAAATAAGCGGTGATCAGCTGCTGGTCGTAATAGATCACCAGCCCTTTGGTGGCATCCACAGCCTGGGTGGTATAGCCGGCTTCCGCACTGAAGCCGCCATAGACCTGGGAACTGTTGGTGGCAGATAAATCATAGGATGCGCTGCTGTTTTTCTGTTTCAATGCGTAGGTCCTTGAAACGATTGCCTGGGCCTTCATGGCTTCCGCAGGCGCCGTGCTGATGCCCATTTCTTTGGGCAGCACGCCATAGAGATAATGCTCCACATCAAGGAGATTGATAATATTCAGTTTGCCGTTTTTATTTTCAATCAGAATGCTGCCGCGATAAAGCCTTTTATTGAAGGTGACCAAGGGGACATCCGACCCGTCGGTCGGTTTGATCAGGATCAGCGGCCCATTCATCGCTTGGATCGTATTTCCGTTGTTTTCGATCCTCAGATTCAGGCTGCCGACCGGAGAAGCCAATATTTGGCTCCCGGGCGTCAAGTCTTCCGAAAACTGAGTCATCAGATCGATCATGACGTAGGAACCTTGCTGGATCATCAGTTCGGTGGTGCCTGCCCCAGTGGCCAAAGCAACGCGCACAATGTCAGCGCCGGCCGGCACCGCCGTGTCCGCCAAAACCGGCAGGACAAATGACTGAGTCAGCAAGACGATCAGCATCATAGAACTCAACCGTTTACGAAACTTCATCAAAACACCTCCCAGACCCTACGGATGACGCGATTTTGGTTTGTACCGGTCGTATTCGCTAAAAACACAGCCGCAATAGGATTGCATATACAATCCCAGGCTTCTGGCTTCCTTCTGTGCTTCCCGAAAGCCAGGACGGAAGTCTCGATCGATAAAAGGAATCCCCATGGCGCTGCCGATGGCTTCTCCGATGGTTCGAATCAGATCATGCTGCTGATAAGGGCTGACCAGCAACGTGGTTGTAAAGCCATCCTTGCCCTTTTCCAAGGCTCTGCGCGCCGTGGCCTCTAATCGGAGACGATAACAGACCGGGCAGCGGTCCCCGCAGCCGTGATGACCCTTTTCCAGGGAGTCAACGAAAAGGCCGAGGCCGTACTGTTCATCCATTTCCACGGCCAGCCCTTTGATTTCAGCCAGCAATTGGTACGACCTCATTCGCTCCTGGTACTCCCGGTAGGGATGGATGTTCGGGTTGTTGAAATAGCCCTCAACTTGGAAACCTTCCTGACGCAGCACCTGCAGGGGATAAATTGTGCAGGGGCCGCAGCAGCTGTGGAGTAAAATATCCATTTGAAAACACCTCGATTCTAATCCCTCGGGAACAGGGACGCTTGTTGACCTCGTTCACTGTTTTGCGGCTCAAGCAGGCCTTCCAAACCCCGCTGGATGTTATCCGGCAAAGGCTGCCGGAGATATTCATAAGCCATGGGCGTTGCGATCCGGCCTCTGGGTGTCCGCTGCAGAAAGCCCATCTGCAGCAAATAAGGCTCGTAGACATCCAGGATCGTATCCGTCTCTTCACTGATGCAGGCCCCCAGCGTATCGAGTCCCACCGGTCCTCCATTGAATTTCCGGATGATGGTCAGCAGCATATGTCGGTCAATGGCATCCAGACCCATCGGATCCACTTCCAGACGATTCAGTGCGGCAATGGCGGTTTCTCCGTCGATCACATCCCGTTGGTTGATCTGTGCAAAATCCCGGACGCGCTTCAGAAGCCGGTTGGCGATTCGCGGCGTTCCCCGAGCGCGGCGGCCGATTTCCCCGGCACCCTCCCGGTCAATGCCGATCCGGAGGATCCTGGCAGCCCGGGTCACGATGGTGATCAGGTCATCTTCATTGTAGAACTCCAAACGGCAAACGACCCCGAAACGATCCCTCAGCGGTGCGGAAAGATTGCCGGCTCTTGTGGTGGCGCCCACCAATGTAAACGGCGGGATATCCATCCGTATGGTCCGGGCGCTGGGTCCTTTGCCGATCATGATATCAAGGCAAAAATCCTCCATAGCCGGATAAAGGACTTCCTCCACCGACCGGTTGAGCCGATGGATCTCGTCGATAAAAAGCACATCCATAGGCTGAAGATTGGTCAGAATCGCTGCCAGGTCCCCCGGACGCTCGATGGCCGGTCCGGAGGTGCTCCGCAATTGGGCACCCATCTCCGCCGCTATAATGTTGGCAAGCGTGGTTTTTCCCAAGCCAGGTGGTCCATAGAGCAACACATGGTCCAATGCGTCCCGGCGGCCTCTGGCTGCCTGGATAAACACATTGAGATTATCTTTGACTTTATCCTGTCCGATATATTCTGACAGATGCGACGGGCGGATGCTGCTTTCTTCCTGCTCTTCGCCGGTCCATTGGGCGGAAACGATCCGTTCTTCCTCCATGGCTCCTCCTTGCTCCTTAATATCTTGCCAGCTGCTTCAATCCGGCCCGAATCAGTTCCTCGACCGTTGCCTCCGAGGCTCCATGGCCGGTGGGCAATGCTTTATAGGCTTCCGCGGTGGAATAACCCAGGGCCATCAAGGCCGCAATCGCCTGGCTGTGATTGTCCTCAGCCGCAGTTCCGACGGAGGAAGGCAGATTTTCAGCCGTTCCGGCCATTCCCTGATCGGGAATTTTCCCGATTTTATCTTTCAGCTCCAGAATCAACCGCTGAGCTGTCTTTTTGCCAATGCCCGATATGCTGGTCAAGGGCCCGTCATCCCCGAACAGGATGGCCTTTTTCAAAACAGGAACTGCATAGGCGGATAAAACCCCCAGGGCAAGCTTCGGACCGATCCCCGAAACCTGGATCAAGAGGTTGAAAAACGCTCGTTCTTCCTGTGACAGGAATCCATAAAGACTTAATTCATCTTCGCGCACATGAAGGTGCAGATAAACCATGGCCTGATGGCCGGCTGCCGGCAGCCGGTCCATGGTCTGACCGGACACCAGGACTCGAAAACCGATGGCTCCAGACTGGACCACAATGGATCCAGGCTGTTTGCTGATGATCTGGCCTTCCATAAAGTCTAACATAGACTACTCCTTCTTTGTGATGATTCCTCGTTCGGCAAGGACTTTTTCCCAGGTGGTTCTTTTCGGCCCAGAGCTGCGCCAGCAGGTGCTGCCTCCGAACTGGCAATGGCAGATCGCAATGGCTAGCGCATCGGCAGCATCGTCCGGCTTCGGGGTTTCTTGGAGGCTAAGGATTCGCTGAACCATATACTGTACCTGCTGCTTTTCCGCGCGTCCATATCCTACCACCGCCTGTTTGACCTGCAGCGGCGTATATTCCGTGACAAGGATCCCGTGCAGTTCCGCGGCCAGCAGGACGATTCCGCGGGCTTGTCCCACGGTGATGGCTGTCGTCACATTGCGATTGAAGAATAATTCCTCAACAGCCACCACATCCGGCTGGACTTCCTTTAGCATTCGATTGATTTCTTCATACAACAGGCGAAGACGTCCTGCCGGGTGCATTTCCTTTGGGGTTCGCCAAACGCCGTAAGCAAGGGGCGAGTACCTGCCGCCTTTATACTCGATAACGCCATAACCCATGATGGCTGTACCCGGATCGATCCCTAGGACGATCATCGGCGCTCCTCCCTTTCGCTGCGGATTAAAGTGCTATGACCACACATTGAAGACCTTCTTAAAACAAGCGTCCAGTCTGGCTGCAAACTGGCCGCTTGGAGTCAAGGTTTATGAAAGCTGATTGGCGATCTCGTCAGGGATATCGAAGTTGGTGAAAGTATCCTGAACGTCGTCATGGTCTTCAAGATAATCCATCAGCCGGATCAGATATTTTGCTTGTTCAAGGTCGGTAACGTCCACGGTGGTATCCGGCACCATCGTGACTTCCGCCTCGCTGAATTTCAAGCCTGCCTTCTCCAGGTTCTCCTTGACTTCCTGGAAACTCTCTGACGTTGTATAAATCTGATAGCTTTCCTCGTCTTCCTGGATATCTTCAGCGCCGTTGTCGAGGACCAGCAGCATCAGGTCGTCAAAATCCAGCGTACAGTCCTCTTTTTCGAGGGTAAGAATCCCCTTTTCCTTAAACATCCAGCCAACACAGCCGGTTTCACCCATGTTGCCGCCATTTTTTGAAAAAATATGGCGAATTTCGCCGGCCGTCCGGTTGCGGTTGTCCGTCATCGCTTTGACCATGATGGCGACGCCGCCGGGCCCATAACCCTCATAGGTCAGCTCTTCATAATCAGAACCTTCGCCGCCGCCGGCGCCTTTGTCGATGGCCCGTTTGATGTTGTCGTTGGGCATATTGGCAGCCTTTGCCTTCGCAATGGCGATTTTCAGGCGAAAATTAGCATCCGGATTGCCGCCGCCGGCCTTCGCTGCGACAATGATTTCCCGTCCCAGTTTTGTAAAGGCCGCACCCTTGGCAGCATCCTGCTTCCCTTTGCGGTGCTTGATATTCACCCATTTGGAATGACCTGACATTCTTGTTCCTCCTCGATTAGGCACGATAAAATTGTTTTTTACTTCAATATTATACTTGTTTCATTACAGGGTGACAACCCCTGGCCCGGAGAATCGCCTGCATGGGCTGATCCAACTGAGCCAATCCTCTTCCTAATAAATCAAGACCGCCAAAGATAGCGGTCTTGTCTCGTTTGATATCTATAGAATTTATCTTCCAATAACCCATAATATTCAAATAGATCATCCCGATTTTTAAGGATTATTCCTTTTCACTCGATTTTTCTGCCAATAATAATTCAAGCAACGAGATTGTGATTTCTTCAGCTGCACGGCGCAGCATTTCAATGTCGTGGTGATTCGCATTCGATACGTGCACACCGGCCGTGATTACCACCGGAACTCCCATTTTTAAACACAAGCTTTGCGCCATCGGTACCCCTACGCCATCATCCTTATGCCCAAGCAAATTGATCACAGATGTCGTTTGGCTGAGACTTCCGTCCATTTTGAGACTCGGGCGCGGCTGGCAAAGTACGATCGTACCAATATGCGGCTTTTCACCGCCCCCAAGATATATATTAAGACCGTCTTCACTTTGTGTTGCAACGGCTTCAAGCGCATAGCGTCCTTGCCCTGTTTTCACTTGGCAGACCTTGAGCATACTGCTTCACTCCTTCTTTCCTTCATGTGACCGCCAGCCGGCCGGCCATCCGGTCCGTTTCTTGCCCCGGGCATCGAAGGTTGTCCCATTCAGAGGCATACGCCAACCGTTTCTCTTTAAGTTTGTAACTTAGCGCCATCAGGCTCTCGCTGAAATGGATGTGCTCCACCGCCACATCCTCCGGCACCTCAAACTCAACGGAGGCAAAATTCCATATTCCTTTGACCCCATAGCTGATGACGCGCTCCGCCGTTTCGCGGGCATAAAGGCGCGGCACCGTGATGACCGCGATATCCACTGCATGCTGGATGAAAAATTCCTGAAGCTTGTCAATCGACCGGATCTCGATGCCCCGGACGGCTTTTCCAATCAGATTGGGATTCACATCGAACATGCCGATGACCTTGAAGCCCCTTTTTTCAAAGCTGGAATGATTGGCCAGGGCCCGGCCCAATTTCCCGGCGCCGATGATGACCATGGTATTGACCCGGTCCATACCCAGGATCTTTCCGATCTCATGCATCAAAGATTCGACTTCATACCCATAGCCTTGAAGTCCATAGCAGCCAAAATTAAAAAAGTCCTGCCTTACCTGGGACGGGGTGATCTCCAACTGCCGGCCCAGGTCAACGGAGGACACCCGTCCGATGCCCATCTGCCGCAGAACCGAAAGATAGCGATAATATTTTGGCAATCGTTTGATGACTGCCGTGGGCACCTTGTTTTCGCACTTCATATTTACCCCCAGATGCTTCCCAATGGTTTTGTTTGATTGATTCAGGATCTTCCTTCCCTCAAACATGATTCCTCATTGCCCGCATTGGCAGGCAATGAGGGATCATATCATCGGGTGGGTTGGGTGTGTATGGGAAGGATAGAGCAAGAGGAGATGTTCATTTATTCTATCCTGTATGGCTTTTTGAGCCGCCTATCGATCCAGCACGGTCACCCGGTTGCCTGCAACCTCGATGAAGCCGCCGTTCAGCTCCATGGTTTTCTCTTCCCCGTCCGCCGTGGTGTAGCGGATGGGGCCTTTCCTCAGCTCCGTAAGCAGGGGCGCATGGTGGGCCAGAATGGTCATGGAACCCAAAGCGCCAAAGAGGCTGAGGCTTGTGGCCTCTCCCTTGAACACGCTGCGCTCGGCGGTCACGATCTCCAAAGAAAAGCTGTTGGTCATCCCTGCCGCCTCCTATTCCAGATTCTTCGCCTGCTCCAGGACCT